>Ga0222427_100084_pt1 | contig 249044 bp, 210 predicted proteins | sample 2B20Ametagenome_FD_182890 | JGI IMG/M metagenome (GOLD analysis project Ga0222427, IMG submission 182890) | Enriched microbial communities from leaf-cutter ant dump, University of Wisconsin, Madison, United States - 2B20A (version 2) | ecosystem: Environmental > Terrestrial > Nest > Insects...
CAAGACCGAACAGAACCTGCGCTTCCAGGGGCAGTACTTCGATGAAGAGACGGGGCTGCACTACAATACGTTTCGGTATTATGAGCCGGAGATTGGGCGGTTTATAACGCAGGATCCGATTGGGTTGGATGGGGGGCTGAATCTTTATCAGTATGTGCCTAATCCGACGGGGTGGATTGATCCGTGGGGGTGGGCTGGAAAGCCGCTACACTCTCCTGATATTGCCAAATGGGTGGAAAAGGGCGGATCGGTTCATTTGGAGGTCGAAGGTCGAACTTGGGTGTATCAGGACTGGGAAAATAATGTTGTGAGATATCCTGGTGGACATCCAGACTTTACACCCTATCAACGGCAAAAAGTTGATGTGCCAGGCCTAAAAGGCAATCATAGTAAAGGCCCAGCCGGGGATTTTGGAAAGGCAGACGCGCTGGCGCCAAAAGGAAAAGCTGTATATGCAACCAATACATGGCACCACCATGAGGACATGAAGACTATGCAAGAGGTCCCTAAAGCGATACACAATAGGTTCACCCACTCAGGTGGCGTTAAAAATATTAAATCTTCTTGCTAAGCAGGTTACAAGAAATGGCGATTGTGTATAGAGCTGGGTTGAGTGATTCTGAAATCGCATCTTTGCAGAGTAAGCTCCGACCTCAACTTCCTGATGAGTATAAGCGGTTTCTGAAAAAAATGAATGGCTTCTACTTTTCCGATCCTGATTTTCCCCAGTTGCCCGTTTCGGAAATTGATGAGGACGGGATTAGTTTTGATCGAATGTTTGGTATATCACCAGCTCAAGAGTGCAATGATCTTGCTAGCTTCAATCGAGAGTTTGCTGGTGAGCTGAGTTTTTTAACGGATGTTCTGATTATTGGGGATGATGGGGGGGGGAATCCATATGTCTTGATTGGCAGCCCTGGAAAAAAAGGTGTCTACTATTGGGATCGTACTCATCTTCATGATAGGGGCATTCGAAATATATCCGACATCGCGGAGCAAGGTGGTTGCGGCAATCTCTATTGGGTGGCAGAGAGTGTCGAGGATCTATATTCTTCGCTTATTTTGGCCGTTGGAGGAGAAGTAACATTTATCGAGGAACCCTAGCCTAAGGATTGTCACGTTCAATGGGGTTTGGGCTTTGGCATTATACTTCGGCCCTACCGCGCAAAAGCCTGTCTGGAGTCAGGTTATTTATCCAGGATTCGGCTTCGAGCGCTAATCTTGGTTGGACAGTAATACGATCTAAACGCTAGCAACTACGACCGAGATGGGTATGCTCTCCAAAGGTGATTTATTGTTGTCTTTCTCTAGTGTTGAGGAGGGCTTTGGGTGCTTTTTCTTTCAGCATAACCTCCCGAACAGGGTTTATGAATATTGCCTGAAAAGCACGGATACCAACGACTTATTGATTGCCTCCGAAAATTCAAGTGACAAATCTTTTGCTGCTAGTGTAGCAGGTCAGGCACCTGGCTCACTAACTCAACTCCACCCTTCTATATTTGAACTGGCAGAGAACAGCTACGGTTTCACCCATGCTTTAGCAGTGCCCAATAATTATCATGGAAGCTTGAAGGGTGCACTTGAGGGTAAACGAAAAAAGTTGCATCTTTGCATTCCTATCCATAGGTGTGAGTTTTCTGGTGGTGAATCTGAATTTGAGTTTAAAGATATGATCCAACGGTTGGTTCCGGCGTTTGATTGGAAGAGAGAGATCTGTCCGAAAATTCGGGTTTACTTTGACAATCCGAAGGTTGACTCTGGCACTGATGAAGCCGGGGTTCTGATTAAGTATTCGACGTTGCTATCTCTGTTAGAAGATCTTGATGGCGTAATGGACGGTTTTATTGAGATAACCAATTGCCTAGGGAGAGTGGTAGAAGTTTTGTCACCTAGATCTGGAGTCTATACTTTGATTCATGATCGTAAAGATGAGGAGTCAATTGATTTCCAAAAGCTCGCGGAAAGGATTTTAGTATTTGTTCGGGATGTATGAAGCTACCGCTACAACGATCGCCAGCAACTGGTGGGCATCACCAACGCCCTTGACCAGACCACCCCCCTCGAGCGCCCCCCGGCGAGGTACTGCGCATCGACCACCCGACCCGGCGCTTCCTCGAGGAGTTCCGCTACGACCCGGCGGTCAACCGCCTGGACCTGAGCGGCCGCAAGCTGGAAAAGGTCAGGGACAACCGCATTGGCGAATGGCACCATTACCAGCATCGCTATGACGCCTGGGGCAACCTGATCGGACGACGCTCCATCAACCAGGCACTGAAGCTGCGCTACGACTGTGAAAACCGGCTGATCGGCAGCCAGCGCTGGCAGGAAGGCCGGATGGAAGCCGAGGCCGAGTACCGTTATGACAGCCTGGGCCGGCGGGTGTCGAAAACCGTTGAATACCGAGGCGGCGCCAAACGAGAGAAGCGCTTTCTCTGGCAGGGACTGCGGATGCTGCAGGAGAAAACGCCGGAGCAGAGCCAGCTGTACCTGTACGAACCGGGCAGGTCCCGAAACCATCCCGCGCAAGTCTATGATCAAGCCCTGTCGTGGATTCCCAATGCCTGATCTGACGCGTTTCTAGGTCCAGCGAGTTGACAGGTTTTGGGACCGCTGTGCGGTCCATCGCAGCTAAAGCAGCTCCTACCGGCGAGACCGCGCCGCATGGGCGCATGGGTAGTTTGGGTAAACCGGATACCCGTGCTCATGGCTGACTTGCCAACCTCCAGTGCTACTCTTCCCACTCAAACCACCACCGGAGCCCGCATGTCCCAACCTTGGCAAGGCCAGCTCTGGCTGGCCACCGACTACTGCCTGATCCTTGGCCAGGCGGGCGAGACCGGAACCCACGCCCATTACCCTCACCAACTGCTGATCGCTTGCGACGGCGAAGTCGAGGCGCTGATCGACGGTGTACCTAAGCGAGGCCCGGTGCTGTCGGTCGAGTCCGGGCAGCCGCACGCGATCATTGCCAGCGAACGGCCCACCCTGACCCTGTACGCCGAACCCCTGGCGTTCGATCTGCCCGCACTGCGCCAGCTCTGCGGGCAACCCGGCCCGCGCGCCGAACCCTTGATCGCAGCGTTGACCACCTTGCCACGCCGCCCCTTGCAACCCCGCCTGGCCAAGGCCCTGCAGCGCATCCGCCAGCTTGACGCCGACGCGCTGCCCGCCGCCGAGATCGCCAGCGAAGCCGCACTGTCCCTCAGCCAGTTGGAACGCCTGTTCAGCGGCGAACTGGGTCTCTCCGTTCGCCGCCTGGTGCTCTGGCAGCGCCTGCGCTTGGCCCTGCAACTGGCGCTGTCGGGCTACAGCCTGACCGACGCTGCCGCGACGGCGGGATTCGCCGATTCCGCCCATCTGTCGCGCAGCATCCGCCAGCACTTCGGCATCCGCGCCGACCGCAACCTGCGCCATCTAGCCCTTCGCGTACTCGGCTAGCGCATCCCGCAGCCCGGCCGGCACCACTGCAGGCGGGTGGGTAGCCTGGGGCCCCTGGAACGGTTGGAGCAACTGCGCCGAATAATCCACTGGGTAATCCGGACAGTCACCGATGCCCAGGTCGTCATCCGCCAGCTCATAGTCCGGCAGGTACAGCGCCGTACCCAGCAAGCGGTCCCAAAGCGGGAAGAACAGAGCGAAATTTACGTCGCCATGGCGCCCGTACTTCAGGTGATGCAGGCGATGCAGCGGCGCCCAGGCGAAGACATGGCGCAGCACGCCGAGGCGCATGTCGACATTGCTGTGCTGCAACAGCAACTGGATGGCGATGCTGAAGGCCAGCAATGCCGTCACCTCCTGCGGCAAACCGCACAGCAGCAGGGGCAGGGTGCCGCCGAGGGCTTCGAGCAACTGGTGCAGGGGATGCTTCATCAGACCGTTGAAACCGTACATGCGCGTCACGCTGTGATGCACCGCATGCAGGCGCCAGAGCAGCGCCGAGCGATGGCTGGCGTAATGCACCAGGGTGATGCCGAGGTCGGCGATGGGGATTGCCAGCAGCAGTTGCAGGCCCAGCGGCCAGTGCGCCGGCCAGAGGCCGAGGTCGGGCAGCCAGGCGGCGATCAGCGGCAGTGCCGCGATGCTCAGCAGGTTGAGGGACTCGTTGACGCCGGCATGCAGGACATCACGGCGGCTGTCACCGCGGTCGCGATTCCACGACGGCCGATATGGCCAGCACCGCTCGCACAACGCACTGCCGGCGATCGCCACAAGCAGCAAGGGCAGCAGCCAGCCGGGACTCGCGTGCTGTTCGAGAAGGATCACCGCAGCGGTGATGAAACCGAAGAAAAATACAGGGCCGTACAAGGTGCGCATCTCGCTGCTCCATCAGGATTGGAGCAGCGAGTGTCGAGCAGCCACCGGGATGGGCGCTTGAACAAACAGCGCATGCCGCCTAAGACGCGAGCTCCTGCGGCGCGGCAGTACGCGCCGAGCGTTCCTCCCAGCGGGCGATCACCAGCGGCGCAAGGGCATTGCCCTGCACGTTAAGGGCGGTGGTGGGCATTTCCATCAACCGGTAGACCCCGGCGATAAAGGCGATGCCTTCCAGCGGCAGGCCGGCGCTGGCCAGGGTGGCGGAGAGAATGACGAACATGAAGCCCGGTACCCCGGCGGCGCCCTTGGAGGTCAGGACCATGGTCACCACCAGCAGCGCCTGGTCGGCCAGGCTCAGGTCGATGCCGTACAACTGGGCGACGAACAGGGTACCGATGCCGAGGAACAGCGAAGCCCCGTCGAGGTTGAACGAATAGCCCACCGGCACCACGAAACTCACCAGCGAAGGCGGTGCACCGTAGCTTTCCAGCTTCTTCATCAGTTGCGGCATCACTGCCGCCGAGCTGGCGGTGGAGAAGGCCAGCAGCAATTCGTCCTTGATATGGCGCATCAGGCCGAACAGGCGAATGCCGGTGCAGCGAGCGATGGCGCCGAGCACCACCAGGGTGAAGAAGATGATCGACACGTAGCTGACCAGGATCAGCTTGCCCAGGGGCAGCAGCGAACTGAAGCCGAAGTTGGCGACGGTGACGGCGATCATGCCGAATACGCCGATGGGCGAGTAGGCCATGATCATCGAGGTGACCTTGAACATCGCCTCCGAGACCCCGCGCAGCACGGCCAGCAGAGGGGCCTTGCGTTCCTCGGGCAGGCGGCTGACGCCGAGACCGAACATTACCGCGAAGAACAGCACCGAGAGCAGGCTGCCCTGGGCCATGGCGTTGACGATGTTGTCCGGGATGATGCCGACGATCAGTTGGCCCAGCCCGTGATTGGCGCCGTTGCTGGACGGCAGGCTGATCGCGCTGGCCTGCAGGCTGGCCAGGTCAGTGCCGGCGCCTGGTTGCAGCAGGTTGCCGATGATCAGTCCAACGATGATCGCGGTGGTGGTGACCATGAAGAAGTAGGCCAGGGCGCGCACGCCGATCCGGCCCAGGGCCTTGCTGTCGCCGTGCCCGGCAATCCCCACCACCATGCAGGCGAACACGATGGGGATGACGATCATCTTCATCAGCTTGATAAAGATATCGCCCGCCGGCTTGAGGACGTTGTCGACCATCCACGGGCGGACGTCGGGGTATTCGTGGAGCAGTGCGCCGATGGCGATCCCGCTCAGCAGACCGATGAGGATCTGCCAGACCAGGGGGATGCGTGGGGTGTGCATGGTGTGCCTCGATAAGAAGAATTTGTTGTTGTAGGCAGTGTTGTTGCGGGCCTTCCCTGGCCTTGTGGTTTTTCCTCAGCGCAGGCGCAGGATCGCGTCCTTCAGCCGTTTGCATCCCTCATCGATCACTTCCAGCCCACTGGCGAAGGACAGCCTGACATAAGGCGACATGCCGTAGGCCGCGCCGCCGACGAGTGCCACGCCGGCGTGCTCCAGCAGGTAGCTGACCAGGGCGCCGTCGCTGTCGATGGTGTCGCCCTGCGGGGTGCGTTTGCCGAGCAGGCCGGCGACATTGGCGAACACATAGAACGCGCCTTGCGGCGGCGTGCAGCGCAGGCCGGGAATGTCGTCGAGCAGGGCGAGCATGCGTGCCCGGCGCTCGCTGTAGATCGCCTTCATCGCGGCGATCGGGCGCTGGTCACCGGCAAAGGCCGCTACCGCCGCCGCCTGGCTGATGGAACTGGGGCAGGTGGTGGTCTGCGAGATCAGCTTGCCGATGGCCGCTACCAGGAAGGCCGGGCCGGCGCCGAAACCGAGGCGCCAGCCGGTCATGGCGTAGCCTTTTGAGGCACCGTTGACGATCAGGGTGCGCGGCTTGAGATCCGGCGCCACGTTGACCAGGGAGAGATGCCGGGCCTCGTCGTAGACGAAGTGCTCATAGATCTCGTCCGCCATCACCAGGACCTGCGGGTGACGGCGCAGCACTTCGGCGAGGGCCAGCAGTTCGGCTTCGTCGTACACCGCGCCGCTGGGGTTGTTCGGACTGTTGAGGATGACCCACTTGGTGCACGGACCGATCGCCTGTTCCAGCGCCTGTGGCGACAGCTTGAAGCCGAGCGCCTCGTCGCCGGGAATGATCACCGGTGTCGCCTGGTTGAGCAGGGCGATATCCGGGTAGGACACCCAGTAGGGGGTGTGCACCACCACCTCGTCGCCGGCATTCAGGGTCGCGGCCAGAGCGTGGTAGATGATGTGCTTGCCGCCAACGCCGGCCACCACTTCGTCGAGGCCGTAGTGCAGGTCGTTGTCGCGGGCCAGTTTGGCAACGATGGCCTGGCGCAGGGCCAGGGTACCGGTAGTGCCGGTGTAGTGGGTGTCGCCGGAACGCATGGCGGCGATGGCCGCATCGATGATGTGCGCCGGGGTATCGAGATCCGGCTCGCCGACGGTGAAGTTGACGATATCGCGGCCTTCGCTGCGCAGGCGGGTGACCAGGGCGTTGGCGGCGATGCTCGGCGACGGCTGGATGCCCAGCAAACGTTCGGACAGCAGGGCGTTGCTCACAGCACATCCTCCAGCAGGCCGGCTTTCTTCAATGGCGCTTCGATCCAGGACTGGCGCACGGCGCCGCTGGCGATTTCGGCCATGACTGCCGCTTCATGCTCGGCGTGGCGGGCGGCGGCGGCGATCACGGCGTCGGCGTCGGCCTGGGCAAAGGCCACCAGGCCGTCTTCATCACCGACGATCAGGTCGCCCGGGTTGACGATCATGCCGCCGATCGAGACAGGCACGTTGATTTCTCCCGGTCCGGTCTTGTACGGGCCGCAATGCACCACGCCACGGGCATAGCAGGGGGTATCGGCGAAGGCGGCCACGTCGCGGATCGCCCCGTCGATGACGAAGCCGGTGCAACCGCGTTGCAGCGCGTACAGCTTGATCAGTTCGCCGATGGCGGCGTTGCTGGTATCGCCCTGGGCGTCGATCACCAGGACATGGCCGGGTTCGAGCAGGGTCAGGGCCTTGTAGATGTACAGGTTGTCGCCGGGCCGGCTCTTCACCGTCAGCGCCGTGCCGACCAGCTTGCCGCTGCGGTTGAGGCGGGTCAGGCCACGGGCGCCGATATGCCGGCCGAGGTTGTCGCTGATATGCGGGGTGACGACGTTGTGCAACGCGGCGACCAGGTGCCCGGGGGCAAGGGCGGGCGAGGGCAGGATGCGGGTGCCTGGCAAGGACATGGGGTTCTCCTGGGGATCGATGCAGCCGACGCTGGCTGTGGTCTCGATGTTAGGAGTCGATAAAAAATACTTTTAGCGATATTTTCTACGCTTTAGTCATCGATAAAAGTGATGAAAGGCCCGGCATGATCACCTTCAAACAGATGGAAGCCCTGTACTGGATCGCCGAGACCGGCAGTTTCGAAGCCGCCGCCAACCACCTGCATATGTCGCAGTCGGCGATTTCCAAGCGTATCCAGGAGCTGGAGGATACCTTCGGCACGCCGCTGTTCGACCGCAGCCGGCGCAATGCCCGGTTCACGGAAAAGGGCGAGGAACTGCTGGAATGCTGCCGCGAACTGCTGGAACGTCGCGACGTGCTGCTCGAGCAGGTGTGCAGCCGTGAGGTGCTGGTGCGCCGCCTGCGCCTGGGGGTGACCGAGCTCACCGCGCTGACCTGGTTGCCGGCCTTTGTCGAGGCGATTCGCCAGGCCTATCCGCGGGTGCAGATCGAGCCGTCGGTGGAACTGAGCAGCGAGCTGTACCGCAAGCTGGAACAGGACCAGCTCGATCTGATCGTGGTCCCGGACGTGTTCGAGGATGCGCGCATGCTGTCGACGCCGCTGGCACCGGTGGAAAACGCCTGGATGTGCGGGCCGGAGCTGTTCAGTGGCGAAGGCGAGGTGAGCATGGCCGACCTCGCGGGGCATACCGTGATGATCCAGGGGTCCAGTTCCGGTACCGGGCTGTTCTACGAGCGCTGGCTGGCGCAGCAGGGCGTGCACCTGCCGCGCACCATCATCAGCCACAACCTGCTGGTGCAGGTCGGCATGACCATCAGCGGCCTGGGCATCAGCTACCTGCCCAGGGACTGCCTGGCGCACCTGGTCGAGCGGGGCGCGCTGCGCATCATCGAAACCCGTCCGCAGCTACCGGCAGTGAACTACTGCGTGCTCTACCGTGGCGACCGGCGGCCGGGGATCAATGCCCACCTGGCCGGGCTTGCTGGCGAGTGTTGCGACTTTTCCCGGTTGTTGACTGCGTTGATCTGAGGTGTGGTGCGCGTACTCGGCCAGCGCATCGCGCAGCCCGCCCGATGAGCACCGCAGTGCCGATGAATCCGAAGAAAAACAATGGGGCGTAGACAAAGCACATCCCGCGTCAGTGGATGCTCGACGCCAACTCGAAGATCGGGATGTACATGAGGATCACGATCACCCCGATCAGCAACCCGATAAAGGTCATCAGCAGCGGCTCGAACAAGCGCACGAACCATTCCAGCCAGCGGCTGACTTCTTCGTCGTAGAAGTCGGCGCTGCGTTCCATCATCAGCCCGAGATTGCCCGACTGCTCGCCAGCCCGCAGCAGGCGCAGCGACACCGGGGTGACCAACTGGTTACGCTCCAGCGCGATCGATAGCGACTGGCCCTCGCGCACCCGTTCGCAGGCCTGGTCGAGGCGCTGGCGGGAGGCGGGGGTGAGCAGGCCGCGAACCATGCCCATGGCGGTCACCAGGGGAATACCACCTTGCAGCAGGATGCCGAGGGAGCGGTAGAAACGCGCCAGTTCATACATGACGATGCGCTGGTGCACGGCCGGGAGCCTTTCGATCAGGCGGTCAACGCCGCGGCGAAATGCCGGTCGGCGCTGGAGGACGGCGAGGGCACCGATACCCGCGAGCGCAGCCGCGAGAAACTCGCCCTGGTGGGCATGCAGGAACAGCCCGCCATTCATCAGGATCCGCGACAGCCACGGCAGGTCATTGCCCAGCCCTTCGAACACCAGGCTGAAGCGCGGCACCACATAGCCCATCAGGAACAGCACCACACCGCTGCCGACCACCAGCAACAGCAGCGGGTAGACCGAGGCGCTGATGATTTTCTGCCGCACCTCGTCCATGCGCTGGCGATAACCGACATAGCGGCCCAGCGCCTCGCCCACTGCGCCGGTCTTTTCACTGGATTGCACGAGGGCGACATAGAGGGGCGGAAACACCGCGGACAACTGGGCCAACGCCTGCGAGAACGACTTGCCTTCATAGAGCAGGCGCACCAGCTCGCCGAGGGTCTTGCGGGCCTGGGGCGCGCTTTCCTTTTCGGCGAGGCTTTCCAGGGCGTCGATCAAGGGCAGGCCGGCGTTGAGCAGGGTGGTCAGTTCCTGGCTGAACAGCACCAGGTTGAACGCCTCGGCCCGGCGCAGGCGCAATGCCCGCCAGTGCCGCTCGGCCTGCAGGCTGAGCACGCGCAGGCCCTGGTCCTCGACGATGCGCCGGGCTTCGCCGTCGCCAGGGGCCTCTACCGTCATCGAAACCACGCCGGCCTTGCCAACCGCCTTGAGGTGATAGCGCATGGTGGCGGCTCCCCTCATTGCCAACTGGTGACTTCGGCATTTTCGCCGTCGCCGCCGGGCTGGCCGTCCTTGCCCATGGACAGCAGGTCGTATTCGCCGTGCTCACCCGGGTAGCGGTAGCTGTAGGCGCGGCCCCACGGATCCTGGGGCAGACTTTTCTGCAGGTAGGGGCCGGTCCAGCGCGATTCGTCGGCGGGCGCGGTGACCAGCGCCTGCAAGCCCTGTTCGGTGGACGGGTAGTGGCCGACTTCGAGACGGTACAGGTCCAGGGCCTTGGCCAGTCCTTCGATCTGTGCCCTGGCCACCTTGACCTCGGAGCGACCCAACTGGGCGAAGTACTTGGGCGCGACGATGCCGGCCAACAACCCGAGCACCACCAGTACCACCAGCAACTCGAGCAGGGTGAAGCCGCGCTGGGCGCGCGGGGAACAACGCAGGTGCCGTTTCATGATGACCTCTCGCAGTCGGCGGCGCAGGTGCCGGCAGTGGCTATGCAATAGCCGTGCAATAGCCGTGCAATAGCCATGCTCATGCCCGGGCACAGTGCTGCAAGCCCCGAACGACGTGGCCTGGCGCTTGCGGCATGGTGCTTGCGTATAGCTGATCCACGACCGGCGACTGGGGCATAACCCCCACTTTTCGGGGCTGGTCGGGGAGGCTTGCATGACCAGATCACTGACCGCCACGCTGCTCGGCGGACTGCTGCTGAGCGGCATCGTCCACGCCGACGTGTTCGTTTCCGTGGATGCCAATGGCAGCTACGTCCTGTCCAACGTCCACCGTCCCGGACGCCACTATGAACGGATCATCCGTGATGCCGAGACGGCGCAAGCCAGCCTCGGATCCCAACCGCAATTGATCGCCGGCAAGCCCTACGCCGAGCTGGTACGGGCGGCGGCGCAGGCCAATAGCCTGCCGGAAGCCCTGCTGCACGCGGTGATCCAGAACGAATCGAACTACGACGCCAGTGCCACGTCGCGCAAGGGCGCCGGTGGCCTGATGCAACTGATGCCCGACACCGCGCGGGAAATGGGGGTGGCCGATGTCTACGACCCCCAGGCCAACATCCAGGGCGGCGCCCGCTATCTCAAGCGCCTGATGACCCTGTTCGACAACGACATCGCCCTCGCCGTGGCCGCCTACAACGCCGGCCCGCAAGCCGTGCTCAGCCGCGGCGGGGTGATTCCACCGTTTGCCGAAACCCAGCGCTATGTCCCCAGCGTGCTGCGCCAGTACCGGCGCCTGCAAGGCCTGGCCGCGGACGCACCGCTGTGAGCGTTCCCCAACATTGGGGGAGGAGCGGTGTCGCGCAAAGTGGGGAAACGGGTGGGGAATATCCCCCGATCTCTCAAGTCGATGCCGCAAGCATCTGAATTACATGAGAATTTTTTGTGGCATGCGCTTTGCTCCGGCTGATTCCAGTGAGAATCATTCCCCATGAGCGCCTACAGCGAGGTCCGTGATCATGATCGGCATTCCCCAGGCTCATCACGTGTTCACCCTGTTGTTGCTGGTCACGCCGCTGTTCGGCATGCAGACGGCCAACGCCGCCGCCCGCTGCGAACGCAATCTGGTGGCGAACATCGTGGCGCTGGACCAGCCGCTGATGTTCAACCGCCTCGGCGCGCAGAACGCCAACGGCATGATGTTCGCCCTGCGCCGCGATGTGGTCGACGAACATGACCGCTCGCTGGCCGACGGCGGTGCCGCCGTGCCGGGCAAGGTCTCGCTGCGCCCAGACAAGCGTCCACGGCCCTTGGTGCTGCGGGTCGCCGCCGGCGACTGCCTGACCATCAACCTGCAGAACCTGCTGGCCTACCAGGCCAACCCCGGCAGCCATGAGCAGGGCGACGAGGGCGAGATCGAAGGCGAAGTGGAGATCGGCGACGACGAGTTCAAGGTCGATGAACAGGTCACCGACCGGCATGTCGGCTTCCAGGTCAACGGCATGCAGGCGGTCAACAGCATCGACGACATCGCCAGCTTCACCGGGCGCAACGCCAATACCCTGATCGCCCCCGGTGGCAGCCGCAGCTACACCCTGTATGCCGAGCGCGAGGGCGCCTTTGCCGCCAGCAGCCGTGGCGCGACCTTCGGCGGCGAGGGCGATGCCGGCAACGTCGCCAACGGCCTGTTCGGCGAAGTGGTGGTCATGCCCAAGGGCGGGCGCAGCTACCGCAACACCATTACCGAAGAAGAAATGCGCCTGGCCTCCACCGGCCGCGCGCCCACCGGCCAGCCGATCGTCGACTACCAGGCGCGCTACCCGCAGCGCGAACCGTGGATCCGCGAAGGCAAGGCCGGCACGCCGATCATCAACATGGTCGACGGCAATGAAATCGTCTCCAGCGAAAGCGATGCGATCGTCATGGGCAGCAATGCCGACGGCAGCTTCCCGCCCTCGACCTATGCCCTGGAAGCCGTCGGCAAGCGCAATCCGGCCGTGCCCAACCGGCTCGAACCGTTCCGCGACTTCGCTTCGCAGTTCCAGGACGAAACCGCTGCCACCCAGGCCTTCCCGGCCTACTGGGACGACCCGGTGATGGCCCATGTGCTGGAGCCGACCCGTGACTCCTTCATGATCAACTACGGCTCCGGCGGCATGGGCGCCGAAGTGGTCGCCAACCGCCTGGGCGTGGGGCCGATGCATGACTGCCTGTCCTGCGCCTACGAAGAGTTCTTCCTCAGTTCCCACACCGTCGGCGACGTCGCCATGCTGGTGGACGTACCGGCCAACGCCGGGCTGGAAAACATCCGTCCCGGCGAAACGCCGCGCGCCGACCAGATCGGGGTCAAGGCGAGCATGGCGCTGTACCCGTCGGAGCCGTCGAACGTAAACCACAGCTACATCGGCGACTTCGTCAAGTTCCGCAACACCCACAACGGCCATGAACAGCACATTTTCCACCTGCATGGGCATCAATGGCTGTTCAACCCCAACGACGACAACTCCGACTACGTGGACGCCCAGGGCATCGGTCCGGGTGCTGGCTACACCTACGAAATCGCCAACGGCGGCTCGGGCAACCGCAACCGCGTGGCCGGTGACGCCATCTACCACTGCCACTTCTACCCGCACTTCGCCCAGGGCATGTGGGCCATGTGGCGGGTCCACGATGTGTTCGAGGAGGGCACCCGCCTGGAAGTGTCGCAACAGGGCAGCGACGGCTACCACAGCGAACCCTTCGCCCTGCGCAGCGGTAAACCGGCAGCCGGTGCCCGCGCCTTGCCCGATGGCGAGATCATTGCCGGTACGCCGATCCCCGCCGTCGTGCCGCTGCCGGGCAAGGCCATGGCGCCGATGCCGGGCAAGGTGGCGGTGGTGCCACGCATCAGCGAAACCCTGATCGCCGGCAACCACGATGATGATGACGACGAGGAAGACGATGACGATGACGACGGCGGCCATCACGGTGGCGGCGGCGCCCAGGCCATCGGCTCGCTGGCCCTGGTGGACCGCAGCGAGGCCAACCGCAACGCCGACGGCAGCCTGAAGAACCCTGGCTATCCGTTCTGGATCGGCGGCATGGAAAGCTCGGTCGGCCAGCGCCCACCGACGCCGCCGCTGGACATGCTCGACGCCGCCAAGGCCCAGGCCCTGAAAAACAGCGGCAAGGCGCTGTGGGCCAATATCGACCCGGCACAGTCCGGTGGTTGGGACGGCGGCCTTGGCCGGCACTCGCTGGACGGTTTCTCCGCCGGTGGCGAGGCGCATACCATCACCACCTCCCTGGACTTTTCCAAGGAAGTCACCCGGGCCAAGCCGCTGTACCTGCCGGAGGAGGGCACCGAGGTCGAACAGGCGGCCATGGCCTTCCACGCGAAGAAGGATCACCCCAGCTATGCCTTGCTGCCCGGCAGTCAGATCGTTGCGCGCAGCTTCCGCACCAACGGCGCCTTGCCGGTGGCCGGTGCGCCGTACTACGAACCCTGCATGGATGACCGGCAGAAACGCCTGACCAGCAGCGCCGGCCTCGGCGAATTCAACAGCGGCGAGCGCGTCGACGGTTTGTCGTTCACCGGCTCGTCGACCTACACCGCCGACCGCCCACGGCTCTACAAGGCCGCCAACATCCAGTTCGACGCTGTCTACAACAAGGTCGGCTACCACTTCCCGCAGGCGCGCATCCTCGCCCTGTGGGAGGACGCCTGGCCGGTGATCACCAAGCAGCGGCCGCCTGAGCCGCTGGTGATGCGCATGAACACTTTCGACTGCGTGCAGTACCAGCAAACCAACCTGGTGCCGGCCACCTACGAGATGGATGACTACCAGGTGCGCACGCCCACCGACGTGATCGGCCAGCATATCCACCTGCCGAAATGGGACCTGACCGCCGCCGACGGCTCGGCCAACGGCTGGAACTACGAGGACGGCGTGCTTTCCCCCGGCGCGGTGCAGGAGCGCATCCATGCCATCCGCGTCTTCAACCAATGCACCGAGGCCGACCCGCGCGACGCCACCCCGGCCTGCCCGAAAGCCCGCAACCACCCGTACTTCGGCCAGTTCGGCCGGGCCGACTGGGTCGGCGCGCGGACCGCCATGCAGCGCTGGTTCGTCGACCCGGTGATCAACACCAAGGGCGTCGACCGTGGCCTGGGCACCATCTTTACCCACGACCACCTCGGCCCATCGACCCACCAGCAGATCGGCCTGTACGCCACCGTGCTCGCCGAGCCGGCCGGCTCCACCTGGTTCCATGCCGAAACCGGCGAGCCGCTGTACAGTGGCGCGCGCCAGGACGGCGGGCCGACCTCGTGGCAGGCGGTGATCTCCACCGGCGACCTGGACGGTGACGGCAAGAACGACAGCTTCCGCGAGTTCTTCCTCGAATACAGCGACTTCCAGCACGCCTATGAAGCCGGGGTGTATGTCGGTGCCGGGCCCAACGGCGTGCCCAACCCACAGGTGTTCCCGGCCACGGCGGACAGCTTCCGCTACGCCATCAACCCGCCCGTGCGCAACAACGCCAGCAACCTGCTCGAAGGCATCCTCGAAGTGCAGGGCGGCCAGGTCCCCGGTTGCCCGAGCCGGCCGTGCCCGCAAGCCATTTCGGTGGATGACCCGGGCATGTTCGTCATCAATTACCGTAACGAGCCGCTGGCCCTGCGGGTCTACGACCCGAACAAGGTCGGCCCGGACGGCAAGCGCGGCATGCAGGCCGACGGTCTTGGCGGCGATCTCTCCTACGCCCTGCAAAGCCGCACCGACCGCGCTATCCCGGCGATGAACCTGGCGCCCAACCTGGTCACCAGCGCCACCGGCCCAACCGGCGGCACCACCCTGTTCCCGCCGCATATCAACCGTGGCGGTGCCGAGCCCGGCGACCCGTTCACTCCGATGCTGCGCACCTACACCGGCGACAACGTACGCCTGCGGGTGCATGCTGGTGGCCATGAAGAGGAGCACAACGTCACCCTGCACGGGGTGAAATGGCTGCAGAGCGGCTCCGGCTTCGGCAACAGCTCCAACTCCGGTTGGCGCGCCTCGCAGATGATCGGGATCTCCGAGCAGATGGGCTTTATCGCCCCGATCTCGATGCTCTCGAGTTCCGCGGCCACCACCGGCGACTACCTGTACTCCATGGACGCTTCGCTGGAAGGCTACTGGAGCGGCATCTGGGGCGTGATGCGCAACTACACCGCGCAACGCGCCGACCTGTTCGCCTTGCCCAACAACCCGAAACCGGCCGGCATGCGCAATACCGTGGCCTTCGATGGCACCTGCCCACGGATCAGCGCCAACCCCAACGGCATCGGCACCCGGTCGACCGTGCAGCGCAACTATGAAGTGGTCGCGGCACTGGCCAACGACATTCTCGGCAATCCCCTGGGCCTGACCATCGGCGACCCGGCCGGGCTCGGCCAGCACGTCGGCGGCCCGCTGAATCCGGCGGGCGGCACCCTGGTCTACAACTCGCGGCCGGTGAATATCCCGCAGGTCACCGTGACCGATCCGGAGGATGGCGTAACCATGACCATCGGCGGGCAAAGTGGCCCGCTGCATGACCCGACCGCGATCCTCTATGTGCGCAAGGCCGATCTCGACCCTGTCAGCGGCAAGCTCAAGCCCGGCGTGCCGGTGGAACCGCTGGTGCTGCGTGCAGCGGCTGGCGACTGCCTGAACATCACCCTGGAAAACCGCCTGCCCAGCGTCATGCCCGACCTGACCCAGACCGCCGTGATGCAGGGCGTGGTCAAGCGCGACCGCAACGCCGGCACCGGCTCGACCACCTTCAGCAACAACCTGATACGGCCGTCCAGCCACGTTGGCCTGCATGCGCAACTGCTGGCCTATGACATCACCAAGTCCGATGGCGTCAACGTCGGTGCCAACCCGATCCAGACCGTGCCACCCCGGGTCGGCACCAGCGGCGCCTGGCCGAGCCGTACCTACCAGTACTACGTCGGGCACCTGGAGCGCGAAGGCAAGCCGGTGACCCAGGTGGGCCGCAGCGTCGACAACATCAACGCCACGGCGGTGGAATTCGGCGGCCTCAACCTGACCCCGGCAGACGTGATCAAGCAAGGGCAGAAAGGTCTGGGCGGGGCCATGAGCATCCTGCCGGTCGGCGCCACCTGGGTCGAAGACGCGCGCAAGGTCAACGCCACGGTGACCGCACCAGGGCAAACCCCGTACCGCGACTTCGCCATGGTCTGGCAGAAGGCGCTCAACCAGCGCTGGGCCAATGGCCGGCCGGTGGAAGGTATCGCTGCCGAAGGCTTTGGCGTACCGACCGACCCGCAGGACAACTCCAGCATGGCCATCAACTACAAGACCGAGCCGCTGTGGTACCGCTTCGGCCTGGCCCCGGACGCACCGTTCGGCCACGCCGATGGTGCCGGCTACGGCGACGTGCCCAATGCCCACATGGCCTACAGCAACGCGCTGGTGGGCGGCGATCCGCAAACCCCGGTGCTCTATGCCAAGCCGGGGCAGCCGTTCCGCACCCACATCCTGATGCCTACCGGTGGCAGCCGCGGCACCACCTTCCAGCTCGACGGGCATGTCTGGTCGGTCAACCCGTTCGTGTCGGAGAAGAGCGATACCGGTGGCTACCCGATGGCGGCGCCCGGCGTGGGCTCGGTGCGGTTCGGCTGGAACCCGATGTCTATGTTCATCGGCGCCCATGAAAGCGTGCTGCCAGCGGCGCACTTCAGCTTCATGCACCCCAGCGCCGGGGGCATCAATGCGATACCCGGCGACTACCTGTTCCGCGACTACGCCGCCTACGGCAACACCGCCGGGCTCTGGGGCCTGCTGCGGGTGACCAATGACCCTGAACCGGCCCCGCCAGCCCAATGACCAGGAGCAGCGCCATGAACACAAGCGCATATGGATGGCTGGCCACGGCCTGGCTGATGGCCTTCGGGGCCACGGCCCAGGCGGCCGGGGCCGAGCAGACGCTGGTGCGCGACGGGGTGTCCGTCGCCCTGCAGGTCGCGCCGCTGGCCAGGGACGGCGTGCTGCGTGAAGGGGAGTTCGCCGATGTGCGCTTCCGTATCACCGACAGCGCCTCCGGTCAGCCCCTCGCCGGCGTGGCACCGGGCGCCTGGATCGACCCGCAGGTCGCCGCCGCCGACGCTGCCCAGGGCCGCGAACAGAGCTGCAAGGCGCGAGTCGGGGTGTTTCTCAAGTCGAATATCGGCGCGCGGCCGATCCTTGACCTGAACAGCTACTTCCTCCTGGTGATGAACCGCGATGCCAGCGTCGCGGTGGTCGATCCGCAGGTGTCGGTCGGCGGCATCACCAGCACCCTGGCGCGGATCGAGCTGAAACAGCCGCCCATGGACTGGGTCACGCCGAAGGACAACAAGCGGGTGTTCGTCTCCATGCCCGCGGCCGGTGAAGTGGCGGTGATCGACAGCGAGCAGTTCAAGGTCATCGACTCGGTCAAGGCCGGCGACAGCCCGGTGCGCGTGGCCCTGCAGCCGGACGAACGCCTGCTGTGGGTCGGCAACAATGCCCCGGAAGCGGGGAAATCCGGGGTCACGGTGATCGATGCGCAGAGCCTGAAACCGCTCAAGCACCTGGCCACTGGCGCTGGTCACCACGAAGTTGCGTTCAGCAAGGACAGCCGGCATGCCTTCGTCAGCAACCGCGACGATGGCACGGTCAGCATCATCGACATCGCCAGCCTGACCCTGGTCAAGCAGCTCAAGACCGGTTCGCACCCCTTGTCGCTGGCGTATTCGCCGTTGTCCCAGGCGGTGTATGTCGCCGATGGCCGTGACGGCACGGTAACGGTGATCGACGCCGCAAGCTTTGCGGTGCGCAGCGTGGTGCAGTTGCAGCAGGGCCTGGGGCCGATGGGTTTCAGTGCCGACGGGCGCTTCGGTATCGTCCTCAACACCCTGGAAAACCGCGCGTCGGTGATCGACGCCGGGAATGACGCGCTGATCCATGAACTGAGCGTGTCCAGCGAGCCCTACCAGGTGGTCTTCACCCAGGCCTACGCCTATATCCGCGGCCTGGCGTCGCCGAAGGTGACCATGCTCAACCTGGCCTCGCTGGGCGCCGGGCGCACGCCGATCAGCCAGGGCTTCGAGGCCGGCCCGCAGGCCCCGCGCCAGGCCGGCGACCTGCCGCTGGCGTCGAGCCTGGCGGTGTCGCGGGATGACAACGCAGTGTTCGTGGTCAACCCGGTGGACAACACCACCTACTTCTACGCCGAGGGCATGAACGCGCCGATGTCCGGCTACCCCAACCGCGGCCAGGTGGCCCGCGCCGCGCTGGTCATCGACCGCAGCCTGCGCGAGCAGGAACCGGGGCTGTACAGCGCGCGGGTGCGATTGCCAGCGGCCGGGCGCTTCGACGTGGCCTTCCTGCTCAACCAGCCGAACATCATCCATTGCTTCAGCACCCTGGTCGAACCCGCCAGGGAGGTGGCCAGCCTGCCGGGGGTGGCCAAGGTGGAGTTCCTCCTCGACAGCAGCACCACCGCCATCGGCAGCCCGTATCGGGTGCGCTTCCGCATCGTCCAGGGCAAGCAGGCCGCACCGCGTGGCGGGCTCAAGGACGTCCAGTTGCGCTACTTCCGCGCGCCGTCCTCGCGAGCCACCACCGTGGCCGCGCGGGAAGTGGGCGAGGGCGTCTACGAGGTGCCGTTGACCCTCGACCAGCCCGGCGCCTGGTACCTGCATGTGCGCGCCGCCTCGCTGGGCGCGGGCTTCGGCGACAAGACCTTTGCCAGCGTCCGGGTCGTGCCCGGCGCGGCCCACTGAGAGGATTTCGACATGAAACGATTCGCACAAGGTGGCCTGCTGACCCTCTGCCTCCTCGCCGCCGGCATTGGCCACGCCCTGGCCCATTCGACGGGCGAGCACGCCGGCCACGACATGCACGCCGCACCGGCCGGCTTCCAGAGCACCGAGGTCAGCTTTGCCGACGTGGCCCTGGTGGACCAGGACGGCAAAGCCGTGCACCTGGAGAGCGACCTGGTGGCCAACCGCATCGTGGTCATGAGTTTCATCTACACCAGCTGCACCACGGTGTGCCCGGTGGTGTCCTCGATCATGGCGAAAGTGCAGAAGCAGCTCGGCGAACGGGTCGGTGCCGATGTGCAACTGGTGTCGCTGAGCATCGATCCGCAGCGCGACGATGCCCGGCGCCTCAACGACTACGCCCGCTCGTTCCAGAACGGACCGGGGTGGAGCTGGCTGACCGGCTCGCCGCGTTCGGTGAGCGACACCCTCAAGGGCCTGGGTTCGATCGGCGGCGACCTGAACAGCCACGCGCCGCTGATTCTGGTGGGTGATGGCAACAGCCGACACTGGACCCGTTACTACGGCTTCACCGACCCGGCACTGCTGATCCGCGAAGTCGACCGACTCAGCGCGCAACGCAGCGCTCACGCCGGCCACGCCTCGGTCGCCATGGAGCAACAGCCATGAAAAGCCCCGAATGGATCGCCCTGGGCCTGTGCTTCTGCATTTTCAGCGCCGTCGCCTTCGCCCACGAAGAACATGCGCCGCCTGCCGCGCCACAGACCACCCAGGCCGCGCCGCCGGCCAGCGGCACCCGCGATGCCCGGACCTGGTTCACCGACACTCCGCTGCAGGACCAGAACGGCGAAACCCTGCGCTTCTACAGCGACGCCCTGGAAAACCGGGTGGTGCTGCTCAACGTGATCTTCACCAGTTGCACCGACGCCTGCCCGCTGATCACCCGCAAGCTCAAGGAAGTGCGCGAGCTATTGGGCGACCAGGCCGAGGGCGTCACCTTCATTTCCCTTACCAGTGATCCGCTGCGGGATACCCCGGCGGTGCTCAAGGCCTACACCTTGAAGCAAGGGGTCGATGACCCCCACTGGCTTTTCCTGACCGGCGACAAGGCGCAGATCGACCTGGTGCTCGGGCGCATCGGGCAGATCATTCCGTCGCCCGAACAGCATTCGACGCAATTGATCGTCGGCGACGTGGCCAACAAGCGCTGGAGCAAGATCCGCCCGGATGCCCCGGCGGCGGCCATTGCCCAGCGTTTGCAGTTGCTGCGCATGCCCGTGGCCAGCCGTTGAGCGCGGGCCATGAAGACCTTCCTTGTCCTCGCTCTGTGGTTGCTTGCCGGCGGTGCCGCTGCGCTGCCGCTGGATGCCAGCGAAAGCGCCGGCAAGCGCCTGTACCGCGAGGGCCTGTCGGCGAGCGGCGAGGCGGTGATGGCGCGGGTGGGGGCAGCGGGCATCGTCCTGCCGGCGACCCGCTTGCCCTGTGCCGGTTGCCATGGCGCCGACGGGCGCGGGCGGCCCGAGGGCGGCCTGCAGCCACCGGACCTGAGCTGGTCGCGCCTGAGCAGCGTGCACGGCCAGCAGCAGGTCAACGGGCGCAGCTACCCGGCGTATTCCGACGGTGCTTTGGCCCGGGCGATCCAGGAAGGCCAGGACCCGGCCGGCAACCGCCTTAACCCGGCAATGCCGCGCTTCGTCCTGTCGATGAACGACCAGCGCAACCTCACCGCCTATCTCAAGCGCATCGCCGATGACCAGGACCCAGGCCTGGATGCCGGCAGCGTCCGCCTGGGCACCTTGCTCCCCGGCAGCGGGCCGCTGGCCGAGGAGGGCGCGACCGTGGCGGCGGTGCTCAAGGGCTGCGTGCAGCGCATCAACGCGGCGGGCGGGATTCATGGCCGGCAGTTGCGCCTGAGCATCGTCGATCCCGGCCCTGACCGGAGCAGTGCCGAGCAGGCGCTGGGGCGGCTGATCGATGAAGAGCAGGTGTTCGCCCTGGTCGCGCCACTGGCCCCGGCCCTGGGTTCGACGCTGGCGACACGCCTGGAGAACGCAGGTATTCCATTGATCGGCGCGGTGTCGTTGCTCGGCGACGCGCAGTCCAGCCGGCAGATCTTCGAGCCGCTGCCGGGGCTGCGCGAGCAACTGATCGCCCTGGCCGACTATGCCCGTGAGCAGTTGCAGGTGCAGCAGGGCCCGACCTTGATCACTTACCCGGACGAACCGGGCCAGCAACGGGCGGCGCAGAACCTGGGCAGCTATCTGCAGGCCAACGCCTGGCAGGACGTCCGCGTCCAGCCCTACGACCCGGCGCAGGAGGCGCTGCCGCCGGGGTTTCGTTCGATCTTCTACCTGGGCAGCGGCAGCGCATTCAGCCGCTTCGCCGGGCATTTGCAGGATGCCGGACAGTTGCCGTACCTGTTCGCCGTGGCCAGCCAGGTCGCCGGCGATCTGCTCCAGGTGCCCGAAGGGTTTTCCCGGCGGGTGTTTCTCGCCTATCCGTTCATCCCGGGCGACTGGACACCGGCCGGGCGCCAGGCACTCGGCGAGGTACGCTTGGCCGCAGGACTGGGCGGACAGTACGCGGTCCTGCAAGTGGGCGCGTTCAGTTCGATGCTGCTGCTCGGCGAAGCCATGAAGCAGAGCGGCCGCGATATCAGCCGGGACAAGCTGGTGCGGGCGCTGGAAGGGCTGCATGACTTTGCCACCGGCCTGACCCCGCAGATGAGCTTCGGGCCGGGGCGGCGCCTGGGGCTCAGTGGCGCCCATGTGGTCACCCTGGAACTGCCCGAGCAGCGCTTCTACGTGGTCGCACCCTATAAACCGATTGCGGCACTGCCATGACGGGGGTTCTCTCATGAAACTCAACGGCTGGATGATCCTGCTGACCTTGTGGGCGCCCGCGGCGCTGTGCAGCAACGAGCCTGTGGTGGCCCGGGTCAATGGCGAGGAAATCTCGGCATTTCGCCTGGAGCGCTATTTCGCCGAGTACCTCGAAGACCAGGGCAGGGCAGTGGGCAACATCCGCAGTCCCAAGGCCTACCAGCAGCTGCGGCGCCAGGCGCTGGACGCCTTGATCGATCGGGAACTGCTCTGGCAGGAGTCGCGCAAGCGTGGCGTGGTGATCTCAGACGAGGTGGTCAAGGCCCAGGTCGAGCAGACCCGCCAGGCCATGGGCGGCACCGAAGTGTTCATCCGCCGCCTGGAGGATGCGGGGTTCGACGAGGCGGGCTTTACCGAGTACACCCGTCGCGAACTGGCGGCGAAACAGGCATTCACCGAGCTGACCGAGGTCAGCCCGCCGGATGAGCCGACGGTGCAGGCCTTCTTTGCCGAGCACCGCGCCGAGATGAATCGTCCCGAGCAGGTTCAGGCCCGGCATATCCTGGTCAAGGTGGCGCGCGATGCAGATGCCGCCACAGTCGAAGCGGCGCGGCTACGCTTGCAGGAGATCAGCGGGGAAATTGCCCGCGGCGAAGACTTTGCCAGTGTCGCCAGCCGTCGCTCGGAAGATGTCTCGGCCAGCGCTGGCGGCGACCTGGGTTATTTCTCCCGGGGCCGGATGTTTCCCGAGTTCGAGGCGGCGGCCTTTGCCCTGCAGCCAGGGGAAATCAGCCAGCCGCTGCGCACCGACGCCGGATGGCATCTGATTTATTTACAGAACCACTTGGAGGCAGCCGATGTCTCAGAGGAACAAGGACTGGAAATGGTTCGCACTTACCTTCTCCGCGAGCAGCGCACGCAGGCTCGACAGCAGGCTTTGGCGCAATTGCGCGCGCGCAATCGAATCGAACGGATCGACGACCACTGAAACGGCTTTCCCCACAATCGGGGGAAACCTTCAGGGCGTGCCCGTGGCTATCCCCGGCTTTGGGGGATGGCTGCCCGGGTCGAAAAAATTATCCATGAATATCAACCACATTCAGCGGTAGTCAGACCGCCCTTCAGCCTGGCACGAAGCGTGCTCAAGCCTATTCAAGGCGCACGCTCCACCAGGCCCGGCATTCGGACCTGCGGTTACAAGGAGTCTGCCTTGTTAAACAAAGTACTGGTTGTTGAGGACGAACAGCTGCTTGCACAAAACCTCCAGGATTACCTGCAGGCGCAAGGGCTGGAAGTCCGCGTAGCGCACGAAGGCGCCGAGGCCATCGGTGAAGCCGAGGGTTTTGCCCCCAACGTGATGGTGTTCGATTACCGCTTGCCCGATATGGAAGGTTTTGACGTTCTCGATGCGGTCCGCCAGGACAGGAAATGCCACTTCGTGCTGATCACCGGACATCCCACTGCGGAAGTCTGTGATCGGGCCCGCAAGCTGGGAGTCAGTCATATCCTGTTCAAGCCGTTCCCCCTGGCGGAACTGGCCCGCGCCGTCTTCGACCTGCTGGGCGTGGAGCGTGAATCCGCCACCAGCGCCAAGCGCTCCGAGGGCTTCGTCGAACGCCGCCAGCACAAGACCGAAAGCTTCCCGCTGCAGTTGTACGACGGCAGCTGGGTGTTGTCGGATCGCCGAAAGCCCCAGGCATCCGTGGCCCCAGACGACGAACAGGTGCTCACCGGGAAGGACTGACGCGGCGGACCGCAAGCGCTCGCCGCGTCGACCGGGCCCCAGGCCCCCGGCGTTGGAGAGCAAGTCATGGACCGTCTATCCCTTGCCGTCGAACCGGCACAGCAGGACTGCGTAGCCCCCCGATTCTCCAGTGAACAACTGGCCCAGGCCCGCTCCCGCGCCGCCAGCTCCGGCGAGCGGGTGCTCGACGCCCTTGGCGTGCTCTGCGAACTGGCGCCCATGCCGTTCATCCACTGCCTTGGCGCCACCCTGCATTACCCGGTGCTGGACACCGACAGCCTGTTCACGGCCAGCCCGGTGTTCGACCGGGTCACCCTGGCCCAGTGCCTGAAGCGCGAATTCATCTTCCTGCGTCACCAGGACAGCCTGATCGGCGTGTTCGCCGACCCCTTCGACGACGCCCGCCTGGCCTGGATCGACGACTGCCTGCACGGCGCGCCGCTGTACCTGGTGCACGCCGACGACCTCAAGGCCTACCTGGCCCGCCACGAAGAAAGCTTCCATGCCGTCGAGTCGCTCAATACCCAGGCCGATGCCCAGGTCGAGCGCGACACCCTGCAAAGCCTGTCCCTGACCAGCATCAGCGAAGACGCCAGCGTGGTGGTCAAGCTGGTCAACTCGACGCTGTACGACGCGCTGAAGATGCACGCCAGCGATATCCACCTGGGCACCACCGGCAACGGCCTGGTGATCAAGTACCGGATCGACGGCGTGCTCAACAACATCAGCAAGGTCCAGGGCAGCGAGTTCGCCGAACAGGTGATTTCCCGGGTCAAGGTCATGGCCGAACTGGACATCGGCGAAAAACGCGTGCCCCAGGACGGCCGTTTCAAGATCGGTATCAGCGGCCGTCAGATCGACTTCCGCGTCTCGATCATGCCGAGCATCTTCGGCGAGGATGCCGTGCTGCGGGTGCTGGACAAGCAGGACCTGGCCGACAAGGTCAGTGGCGTGCAACTGCAGGCCCTGGGCTTTGCCGACGAAACCTTGCGCCAGTTGCGCCGCCTGGCCGCCGAGCCCTACGGCATGGTGCTGGTCACCGGCCCCACCGGCAGCGGCAAGACCACCACGCTGTACGCGATGATCAGCGAGATCAACCACGGCGTGGACAAGATCATCACCATCGAGGACCCGGTGGAGTACCAGCTTCCGGGGGTGTTGCAGATCCCGGTCAACGAGAAGAAGGGCCTGACCTTCGCCCGCGGCCTGCGCTCGATCCTGCGCCATGACCCGGACAAGATCATGGTCGGCGAGATCCGCGACCCCGACACCGCACAGATCGCCGTGCAATCGGCGCTTACCGGGCACCTGGTGTTCACCACCATCCACGCCAACAACGTGTTCGACGTGATCGGCCGCTTCACCCAGATGGAAATCGACCCCTACAGCCTGGTTTCGGCCCTCAATGCGGTGCTGGCCCAGCGCCTGATCCGCCTGGTCTGCGCCACCTGCGCCGCGCCGTACCAGCCCGATGCCGAGGAGCTGCAGCGCTCCAACCTCGATCCGCAGCAGGTCGGCCATTACCACTTTGTCCAGGGCAAGGGCTGCGGCCACTGCCGGGGCAGCGGCTATCGCGGGCGCACCGCCATCGCCGAGCTGCTGCAACTGGACGACGAACTGCGGCAGATGATCGTCGAGCGCCAGCCGGTGGCCAAGATCAAGGCCCTGGCCTGTCGTCGCGGTTTGCGCCTGCTGCGCGAATCGGCTCTGGAACTGGTCCAGCAAGGGCGTACCACGCTCGAGGAGATCAACCGTGTCACGTTTATCGCCTGATCGTTATATCGCCGTGCTCGGCGCCAGCGGCGTCGGCCTGGGCCGCCGCCAGGGCAGCGAAACCCTGTGGCTGGGTAGTGTCGGTTTCATCGACGAAGGCTTCCAGGCCTGGAGCGTCGCCCTGGACACCCTCGACCACCTGCTCGGCGAACACTGCCCGGCCGGTGCCCAGTTGAGCGTGGTGGTGTCCGCGCACTTCAGCCGCTTCTGCCTGGTGCCCTGGAGCGAGCAGATCACCCGCCCGGCCGAACTGCTGGGGTTCGCCCGGCTGTGCTTCGAAGACCTGTACGGCACGGCGGAGCAGCCCTGGGACCTGACCCTGTCGCCCGAGCCGGCCGGTTGCGACCGCATCGCCGCGGCCTTGCCCCGTGCCTTGCTCGAACGCCTGCGCGGCGTGGCCAGCGGGCGCGGCCTGCGCCTGCGCTCGGTGCAGCCGTACCTGATGGCGGCCTTCAACCACTTCGACAAGCAACTGGACGCCGGCGACCTGTTGTTCGTGGTCGCCGAGCCGGTGCGCAGCGTGCTGCTGCTGGCCAGGGCAGGGCGCTGGGCGGCGGTGCGTTCGGTGGGCAGCAGCGACAGCGACGCGGCCCTCGGCGCGTTGATCGCCCGCGAGAGCCACTTGCAGGCGTCCAGCAGCGAGCGGCCCTTGAATCTCTACCTGCATGCACCGGCGCGTCTCGACTCGCCGGTGCAGGTGGCGGGCGTGCGGGTGCTGGATGAAGCGGGCAGCGACAGCCGCGACAGCCTGCACGCCATGTCCCGGGCGGTGGCCTGAAATGCGCGCCCTGGTCCTGGAATTCCAGCCCCATCGCCGCTCCGGTCCGCTGGGCTGGGGCCTGCTGCTGGCCGGAGGACTGCTCGCGGTGGCCTGCCTGGTCGGCCACTACCTGGTCGACAGCCGTACCGGGCAACAGCAGGGCCACCTGCAAAGCACCCGGCATGCGCTGACCGGCAACAGTCCCGCAGCGGCCAGCCTGACCCCGGCGCAAACCCGCGAGCAGGCACAGAACCTGGCGGAGATGAACAAGGTGTCGCAGCAGCTGCGCCGGCCCTGGGAACGTCTGTTCGCCACCCTCGAACGCCTGCCCCGGGACAACATCGCCTTGCTCTCCCTCACTCCGGATGCACGCAAGGGCCAGGTGCGGATCAGCGCCGAAGCCCGTGACCTGGAGGCCATGCTCGATTTTCACCAGCGCCTCGAAGCCAGCGACGAGCTGTTCGACGTGTCCCTGCTGAGCCACGAAATCGTCGCCAACGTGCCGGAGCACCCGGTGCAATTCAACCTGTCGGCGACCTGGGAGATGGGCGATGCGAATCCCTAGACTGATCGTCCACGAATACCTCCAGGGCCTCGGCGTGCCCGGCCTGCTGGGTGCCGGCCTGCTGCTGGTGGCGGCGCTGTACGCCGTGGCCGGTCTGTTGCCGGCCTGGCAGGACCTGCAACAGCTGGAACAACAGACCCGCGATGCCAGCGAGTACCTGGCCCGGGTCGAAGACGGCAGCCTGGCGGCGCCGTTGGTACCGCAACGCCAGCTCGACGACTTCCATAGCAAGCTGCCGTCGCAGCCGCTGGCGACGGTGGCCATCGACCGCATCTACGCCCTGGCCGCCCAGGAGCACATCACCCTGGCCCGTGGCGAATACGCCTTGGGCGTCGACCCCAAGACCCACCTGGCGCGCTACCAGATTCTCCTGCCGGTGCGCGGCAGCTATCCGCAATTGCGCCGCTTCCTGCATGCCTTGCTCGGCCAGTTGCCGGCGGTGGTGGTGGAGGACGTCGAGTTCCAGCGCAAGAAGATCGCCGACACCGAGCTGACCGGGCGGATCCGTATGACCCTCTACCTGTCGAGGTCGTGATGAACAGCAAACGCAAGGCCGCCTGGCTCGCGTTCTTCGGCATCGCCGCGGCACTGGCCTGGGCCCCGGAATTCTTCCAGGCCGAGGAGCCGGACGCGCTGTCCGGCACCTTGGCGACAACCCCTGCGGCAGTCGCCAAGCCTCGCGTGGCGGCGGCAGGCAAGGCCACCCCGATCCGTGATCTCAGCCCGGTTGCTGATCTGTTCTCCAGCCGTAGCTGGAAGCCCGCCGCGACCCTGGCCACGGTCACCGAGCAACCGCTCAGCGTCACTTCGCCGGTGCAGGCGCCCACGGCACCGGAAGTACCGTTCCAGTTCGTTGGCCGGCTGCATGACAGCCGTGATCTGCAGGTGTTTTTGCAGGAAGGCGAAAAACTCTACGTCGTGCGCAAGGGCGACGTAATCGACGAAAACTGGCGGGTGGAGGGCATTTCCGATGTGGAACTGAGCTTCGTCTACCTGCCGCTGCACGTGTCCCGGACCCTGTCCGTGGGGAGCTCGCAATGAACCGATTCCGTCTGATGATGAGTCTTGGCGTGTGCATCGCGCTCGCCGCGTGCAGTTCTGCACAGGTCGCCAACAAGGAAGCCAGCGACCTGATCGAGTCCGGCCAGTACGAAGCCGGCCTGGCGCGGATCGAGGAGGGCCTGCGGGAAAACCCTCGGGATACGGAATTGCATCTGGCACTGAACATGGGCCGGGCCAAGGCGATCACCGCGCTGCTCACCGAAGGCGACCGCGAGCGGGCGCTGCGCAATGTCGCCCCGGCACGCATGGCCTACGGCCGGGTGCTGAATATCGAACCGAACAACCGCCGTGCCCAGGACGCCCTGCGCCAGCTCGATTACCTGCGCAGCATGGATGAAAAGCTCGAACTGGCCCGTGGCGACCTGCGCCGCGGCGATATCTACGGTGCCGACCGCCAGGTCAGGCAGATCCTCGAACTGGACCCGAAGAACGACGGCGCCCTGGAGCTGCAAGGCAGCATCCGCCTGGTGCAGAGCCGCAATGTCGTGCAGTACCCGCAGCTGCGCACGCGCCTTGACCGGCCGGTGACCCTGGAGTTTCGCGATGCCAACCTGAAGACCATCTTCGAGGTGTTGTCCCAGGTCGCCGGCCTGAACTTCATCTTCGACAAGGACCTGCGCCCGGACATGAAGGCCACCATCTTCGTCCGCGATGTGCGCATCGAGGACGCCGTGGCCCTGTTGCTGCAACAGAATCAGCTGCACCAGAAGGTGGTCAACGAGAACACCCTGCTGATCTACCCGGACTCGCCGCAGAAGCTCAAGGATTACCAAGAGCTGGTGATGCGCACCTTCTACCTGACCAGCATCGACGCCAACACCGCGTTGAACATGATCAAGACCATGCTCAAGACCCGCGACGTGTTCGTCGACGAGCGCCTCAACACCCTGACCATGCGCGACAGCGAAGACGCGATCCGCATGGCCGAGAAGCTTTTGCAGTCCCAGGACCAGTCCAACCCGGAAGTGGTACTGGAAGTGGAAGTGATGGAAGTGGCCCGCCAGCGCATTCTCGACCTCGGCCTGCAATGGCCGAACACCTTCGGCGTGCTCAACAGCGACGGCGGCGCGGTAACCGTGCTGGACCAGCTCAAGGGCATCAACTCCAGCCGCATCAGCATTTCGCCGTCGCCCCAGGCCAAGATCAACGCCCAGGACAACGACATCAATACCCTGGCCAGCCCGGTGATCCGCGTCAGCAACCGCGAGCAGGCGCGCATCCATATCGGCCAGCGGGTGCCGATCATCAGTGCCACCTCGGTGCCCTCGACCCAGGGCCCGGTGATCACTGAAAGCGTCACCTACCTGGATGTCGGCTTGAAGCTCGAAGTCCAGCCGGTGGTGCATCTGAACAACGAAGTGGCGATCAAGGTCGCCCTGGAAGTCAGTAATGCCACGCCGCTGGAGCCGACCCGCCAGGGCACCATCCCGGTCCAGGTCGACACCCGCAATGCCCAGACCACCCTGCGCCTGCATGACGGTGAAACCCAGATCCTCGCCGGCCTGGTGCGCAACGACCATGGCGCCACCGGCAACAAGATTCCCGGCCTTGGCGATATTCCTGGGCTGGGCCGGCTGTTCGGCAGCAACAAGGACACCGTGGGCAAGTCCGAGCTGGTGCTCTCCATCACCCCGCGCATCGTGCGCAACCTGCCGTACCAGAGCCCGTCGGACATGGAATTCCCCACCGGCACGGAAACCAGCCTGCATATCCAGGCACCGAATCGCGAGCTGGGCACGGCGAGCCGTGCTATCGACCCGGCCGATCCGGTCGCGGTGACCACCTCTGTCGTCGTCGGGAAGCCTTGAACATGAACGCCGTCGCGCAACGCTCCACCCAACAGGGCTTCACCCTGATCGAAGTGGTGGTGACCCTGGCCTTGATCGGCCTGCTCGCCGGTTTGGCCGCACCGCTGACCGAAACCGTGGTGCGCCGCGGCAAGGAGCAGGAGCTGCGCAGCGCGCTGTACCAGATCCGCGATGCCATCGATGCCTACAAGCGTGCCTTCGATGCCGGCTATATCGAGAAGTCGCTGAACAGCAGCGGTTATCCGCCGAACCTGCAGGTACTGGTGGACGGCGTGCGCGACGTGCGCAGCGCCAAGGGGGCCAAGTTCTACTTCCTGCGCCGCGTGCCCCATGACCCGCTGACCAGCGCCAAGGCCGACGACCAGGGTGGCTGGGGCCTGCGCGCCTATGACAGCCCCAGCGACAGCCCGCGTGAAGGGCAGGACGTCTTCGACGTCTACTCCAAGGCCCGGGGCAAAGGGCTCAACGGCATCGCGTACCGGGAGTGGTGAGCTTATGCGCCGGGAAAAAGGCTTCACCCTGCTGGAATTGATGGTGGTCATGGCGATCATCGCCACCTTGATGACCATCGCCTTGCCGCGCTACTTCGACAGCCTCGAAGCCTCCCGGGAAACCACCTTGCGCCAGAGCCTGTCGGCCATGCGCGAAGCCCTCGATCACTACTACGGTGATACCGGGCACTACCCCGAATCCCTGGAGCAACTGGTGGAACAGCGCTACCTGCGCAATGCGCCGATGGACCCCATCGCGCAGCGCAAGGACGCCTGGGTGCTGGTCGCGCCGCCCGAAGGGGTCGCTGGCGGCGTGGCGGACATCAAGAGCGGAGCCAGCGGGAGGGCGCGTGATGGCAGCCTCTATTCCGAGTGGTAATGCGGCGCGCCAGGGCGGTTTCACCTACCTGGGCGTTCTGTGCCTGATCGTGTTGATGAGCATCGCCCTGGCCGGTGCCGGCGAGCTGTGGTCGACCATCTCCCGGCGTGATCGCGAGCGCCAGTTGCTCTGGGTCGGCACCCAGTACGCCCAGGCGCTGCGCAGCTACTACCGCGCCTCGCCGGGCCTGGCGCAGTACCCGAAAAGCCTTGAAGACCTGTTGCAGGACGAACGTTTCCCTTCGGCCCGGCACCATATCCGCCAGCTCTACCCGGACCCGGTCGGCGGTGGCGAATGGACCTTGCAGCGCGGTTTCGACGGGCGCATCACCGGTATTGCCAGTTCTTCCAGCCAGACCCCGCTCAAGCAGGCGGACTTTCCCAGTCAGTGGTCGGACTTCAACGGCATGGGCCGCTACAGCGACTGGCAGTTCGTCGCTGAAAAGGCCTTTCTCGAAGGCGCCTCCAACCGCGCGAAGAAGGCCCAGCCATGAACCGTCAAGCGTTGGCCGCCCTGGTCCTGGCCCTGTTGCTGCCGTTCGCGGCGGCGCGGGCGGATGAGGAAATGCTCGGTTTTATCGTCGACGACACCATTTCCCATATCGGCCACGACTTCTATTACGCCTTCAGCGAACGCCTGCGGGCGACCAGCCCGATGGACTTCAACCTGGTGGTGCGGGAGCGGCCCTCGGCGCGCTGGGGCAGCCTGGTGACCGTCGAATATCAGCAGCGCATGGTGTACCGACGCTTCCTTGCGCCCAACACCACGGAGCTCAAGGACGAGGCCTACGCGGCCGCCGACTGGGTTCGCGCGCAGATCGTTCAGCGCAAGCTGGAAACCTTGTTGCAAGACACCACGGACCTCGAGAGGGACGAACTATGAACAACAACATCCGTACCCGGCGCCTCTGCCTGCTGCTGGCAGGCCTGGGCAGCTGCGGCCTGGTCCAGGCCACCGAACTGGTCTACACGCCGATCAACCCGTCGTTTGGCGGCAACCCGCTGAATGGCACCTGGTTGCTCAACAACGCCCAGTCGCAGAACGACTACGACGATCCCGACCTCAAGTCACGTACCACCACGACCGGGACCTCGGCGCTGGAGCGGTTCTCGGCACAGTTGCAATCGCGGCTGCTCGGGCAACTGCTGGACAACATCTCGACCGGCAACAGCGGCAGCCTGTCCACCGATGCCTTCATCGTCGACGTGGTCGATGACTCCGGCGCCCTGAGCATCGTCGTCACCGACCGGGCGACCGGTGAAATCTCGGAAATCCAGGTCAATGGCCTCGCGCCCTGACCGGGCCATGGGGTGAAGGGGAGAAAGGACATGAAAAAGCTACTGATGCTGGGGCTGCTTGTGGCTGCATTGCAGGGCTGTGGCCTGCGTGACACCGTACCGGCCGAGCAGGACTCCGAGTCGCCGACCCTGACACCGCGGGCGTCGACCTACTACGACCTGCTCAAGATGCCGCGGCCCAAAGGGCGGCTGATGGCGGTGGTGTACGGCTTCCGCGACCAGACCGGGCAGTACAAGCCGACCCCGGCCAGTTCGTTTTCCACCAGCGTGACCCAGGGCGCCGCGAGCATGCTGATGGACGCCCTGCAGGCCAGTGGCTGGTTCGTGGTGCTGGAGCGCGAGGGCCTGCAAAACCTGCTGACCGAGCGCAAGATCATCCGCGCCTCGCAGAAAAAGGCCAACACCCCGATCAACATCCAGGGCGAACTGCCGCCGCTGCAGGCGGCCAACCTCATGCTCGAAGGCGGCATCATCGCCTACGACACCAACGTGCGCAGCGGCGGTGAAGGGGCGCGCTACCTGGGGATCGATATCTCCCGCGAATATCGGGTCGACCAGGTCTCGGTCAACCTTCGCGCGGTGGACGTGCGTAGCGGGCAGGTGCTGGCCAATGTCATGACCAGCAAGACCATCTACTCGGTCGGTCGCAGTGCCGGCGTGTTCAAGTTCATCGAATTCAAGAAACTGCTGGAAGCGGAGGTGGGCTACACCACCAACGAGCCGGCGCAGTTGTGCGTGCTCTCGGCGATCGAAGCGGCGGTGGGGCATTTGCTGGCGCAGGGGATCGAGCGCAAGTTGTGGCAGGTGGCGGGGGATGGTTCGGCACCGGTGCAGAACGAGACGCTGGAGCGGTATTTGTCGCAGAGCAGTATTGGGGGGGCTGGGGAGTGAAGGCATGGGTATCTGCACATCTTCAGAGCTGAGAAGGCCCGTCAGTAGATCGAATCAGGGCTGCCAGGTGCTTGTCATGGCTTCTCCAGCGCCCTTGAGATCGAGCGCCGCCCGCGCGGCGCATCGCCGGCAACGCCGGCTCCCACATTTGTTGCAACGTACCTATGTCTGTAAGGCCATGGTTGTTCGCCTTGTTTGTCCGACTCGGTATCCCGCCGAGCCCAACAGCCTCCCCGCGATATATCGCCGAACATCCAAAGGCTGGAAGCGGAGATCTCACAGGCCATGGCGCGTTGCAACAAATGTGGGAGCCGGCGTTGCCGGCGATGCGCCGCGCGGGCGGCGCTCGATCTGGAGAACGCTGAAGATCTGTCGGCATGCGCCTGGTAGCCATCATGCGGTCTCTCGACAAGCGCCACGCAGTCACCGCTGACTTCTCTAGCTACCCCTCTTCAACAACGCCTCCATCAACGCCTCGCAGGTCTCCAGCGAACCCTGGGTTGCCCAGGTCACCCGCTGCAGCGGTGGCGAGGCCATTTCGCAGGCTTGCAGGTTGCTTTCGGTGGCGGCGGCGAGGGCCATGGCGAGGTGGACGAGGGCGTCGTCGAGGGTGATGCCGGGATTCACGCTGAATACCGGGGCGTGGGTGCCTCGGCAACAGCCGAAGTGGGTGTGGGCGGAGGATCGGGTGTGAGTATCTTCATGGCGTAATTCCTCGTGTGATGGAATCGCCGGCCTTGGGTCCAGACAAGGGGAGGCGACTGTACGCGGACTGGTCCACCGGGACACGAGAACCCGGCGCGCACGAAGGCGCTCCGCGCACAGCCGCCATAACAGGAGGAAGCGTGCGCTCGTGTAATCCAGGGGACCAACCCTGATCGCTGAATAGGCAGCGACCGGCGAAGCCTAGGGTCCGATTTCCACGAGCGCAACGCGTTATGGGGCACGGAAGTATGCTTGGGAAGTTGCCTACAGGAAAGTCGGAAGCAGGGGGAGTTTCGTAGCTTTATGCGACGCCGTTTATGGGGAGTTCGCCGAGCCCGCTGGATTGGGGTGTAGTGCAAAGAGCAGTTATTGATCGTGGGAGCGAGCTCGCTCGCGAAGGGCCGCAAAGCGGCCCCAAAACCATCCATATTCAGTGTGTCAGACAAGCCGCGGATTCAGGTTTTGCGACGGCTTCGCCGTCGTTCGCGAGCAAGCTCGCTCCCACGGGGGCATAGCTGGCAAGCCAACACCCACAAGGTCTGCGCCAGGCACAAGCCTCACTGCTGCAACACACTCGCCTGGTTAGCCGCACCAAACTGCTGCACCGTCGCCATCTGCCCCGTCCCGCTTTGATCGACCGTGGCCATGTTGCCGTCCCCGCCCTGGGTGACATACGCCACGTTCATGCTGTCCGCCTGCTTGACCGTGATCTGGTTGTCACTGCCATACAACTGCGCGGTATACGCCTGGTTGCCATCGCCGGACTGGTCGAACGACGTACTGTTGCCGCTGCCGTTGGAGAAGCCCTGGGCCAGGTTGGCCGTGCCGCGCTGGTCGGCGATAAGCAGGTTGTCGCTGCCGTTCTGGTCGAAGTACAGCTCGTTGTAGTTCTCCGCCTGGCTGACCTTGGTCTGGTTGCCGCTGCCATTCTGCTGGGTGGTCATGACGTGGCCGACACCGTCCTGGGTGAAGTTGGCCACGTTGCCGCTGCCGGCCTGGTTGATCGTGGCGCGCTGGTCGAGGCCGAACTGGCCACCTTCCTGCGGGCCTTTCCAGTTGCTGGCGTAGACCTTGTTGTCGTTGCCCAGCGAGGTGGCGTTGAGCACCAGGTTTTCCCCGGACTGATAGGTGAAGTGCACGTTGCCGCTGCCTTGCTGGTAGAGCGCCAGACTCGACGCGGTGGATTCGTACTGGTCGGCGTAGATCGCGTTGAGGTCGCCGACCTGGAACACCTGAGCCATATTGTTTTCGCCGAAACTCTGATCGACCACCGCTTCGTTGGCCTGCCCGTATTGCTGGATCGTCGCCTGGCTGGCGGTCTGGCTGTCCTGCCAGACTTCGTTGCCGTTGAATTCACCCATCTGGGTGATGTTGATGCTGCCGCCCAGACCGTTGCGCTGGTCGCCATAGGCGTAGTTGCTTTCGCCAGCCTGGTAGATGTTGATCTGCCCGGCGTTGTGCAGCACCTGTTCGGCAGTGCCGTAGTTGGCCGTGCCGTACTGGATGACGATGGCGTTGTTGCCGATGCCGGGATAGAGCTGTTCGACGTTGGCTTCGTTGCTGTCGCCGAATTGCTGGGTGGTGGCGCTGCCGCTGTCCTGGCTTTCCTGATAGACGAAGGAGAAGTTGCCGGTGCCCTGTTGCTGTTGCAGCGCGACATTGCCGCCTTCACCAATGGACTGGCTGGCGTGGCTGATGTTGAAGGCGCCCAGTTGCTGCTGCTGGATGCTGCTGCCGTTTTCGAACAGTTGCTCGGCGTAGCCGGCGTTGTAGTCACCGGCCTGGTACTGGTCGATGACGCTGGTGGCGGTTATCTGCACCACGGCCGCGTCGTTGCCCTGGCCGGACTGCTGCTGGGTGGAGAGACTGTTGTCCGCCAGGGCCTGGGCACTGAGAACGACCAGGATTGCGGCGGTAAGGGGCGTCAGTTTGAACATGATGAAACCTCCGGGTAGCGCAATGCGTTAGCGATATTGTCTGACCGAGACGCTCATGCCGTTGCCGGACTGGCTGACGGCGCTTTGCAGCCCCGTGCCGGCCTGCTCGATGGTGGCGTCGTTGTTGTTGCCGTTCTGGGTGATCTGCGCGCGATTGTGGCTGCCGCTCTGGCTGATGCCCGCGCTGTTGCCGCTGCCTTGCTGGGTTATCGTGGCCATCAGGTCGTTGCCCTGTTGCAGGATCCAGGCTTCCTGGTTGCTTCCCGACTGCACCACATTGCCGAGCAGCGACAGGCCGTTCTGTTGCACCCGTGCGTCGTTGGCCTGGCCGTTCTGCACGATCAGGGCCTGCTGGCCGACGGGTGGGGGCAGCTCGCCGAGGTCGTTGCCGGCGGCGAGGTCGTCGTTTTCCATCAGGTCGTCAGCCACCGCACCCACACTGCCCAGGAGCAGGAAAAGGCAGAGCAGGGCGGTGGTCGACGTGTTCATGGACGGCTCCTCTATAGGCTCAGTTGGCGGTAACCGCGACAGTGCGCACGGTGCCCTGGGACGAGGTGATGGTCGCGCTCGGGTTGGCCGATGGCACGACGGTGGTGGTGTTGCTCACCGTCAGCCGCCAGCGCCCGGTGACCGGTACGGTAGTGGTGCCCAGGGTGGTCAGCCCGGTAGGCGTGCTCACCTGCACCGTAATGGTGTTGCCGGTGGTCACCGACGAGGTGCCGGCGAAGTCCCAGGTGAAGCGGTTGTTGGAGCGCGCCGAGACGGTGGCGGTGGTGACCGTGAAGGTCTCGGCGGCCGGCCGTGGCGAGACCTGCACGGTGACCGTCCCCGGCGTGGTGGCGACGGCGCCGAAGTTGTCCCGGGGGAGGTAGGTGAAGGTGGTGGTGAAGGCGGTGGTTACCGTGGCCGGCGGGGTGTAGGTGAGGACCGTGCCATTGCTGGTGACGGTGCCGCGCCCGGCTGCTGGCTGGGTGAAGCTGGCGACGGCCAGGGGCACGTTGCCTTCGGGGTCGGTGTCGTTGGCCAGCACGTTGATCGGAATCGCTACGCCGAGGGTTGCGACGGCGTCGTTGACCGGCACCGGTGGCTGGTTCGGCGCGACATTGATGGTCACCGTGGCCGGGTTGGTCGAGGCCAGGCCTTTGCCGTCCTGGGCCTTGTAGGTGAAGGTCGTGGTTAGCGGTGCGTTGACCACCGCAGGCGGCGTGTAGACCACCGAGGTGCTGCCGCTCAGGGCCACCGTGCCTTGTCCGCTAGGCGGCTGGGTGAGGGCGGTGATGGTCAGCGGCGTGTTGTTGTCCGGATCGCTGTCGTTGGCTACCAGGTTGAGGGTGATGGGTACGCCGAAGCTGGTGCTGCCGCTGTCGGCCACCGCCAGCGGTGGCTGGTTCTCGGCCACGTTCGGCGCAATGCCGACGACGACCACCGGCTCGGTGTCGCTACCGCCGGCGGCGGACTTGACCGTGACGGTAGCCGGCGGCTGGGCCAGGCCGATGACGGTGATGCGCTGCTGGTTGCCGTTCTTCGACAGGCGCCCATAGCCCTGGGCAACCAGGTCGGGGACGTCCACTTCGTCGGTGGACGTGGCTTCGATCAGCAGGCTGCCGTTGTCCGAGTTGTAGCGCGCCGTGTTGATCTTCACCACATCCGAGAGCTTGCTCGACACGGCGGTCGGGCGCGTGGTCCCGGCCGGGTTGCTGGCGGTGACCACCACGACTGGCGGCACCGCACCGGTGAAGTTGCGCTGGGCGAAGAACAGGCCGTTGTCGCCGATCATGCTGGTCTGGCACGGCGACTGCGGCGGGCCGGCCACCAATGCGATGGACTCGCGGAAGCACAGCGCCGAGCCGGCCCCGGCCTTGGCAAAGACTTCCACGCGGGTCGTGCCGCCACTGCCGGAAGTGCTGCGGCGGTAGGTGGCGCGGGTGATCTCCACCGGGGTTTGCTGGCGATTGTCGAGGACTTTGCCGGACAGTGTGAACAGGCTGGTCTGGATGGTTCCTGCCGGCCCGCTGATGCGCACGAAGTTGGTGTTGTTGGGGCTGCCGGTGACTGCTTCGGTGAGGTTCGGGTCGCCGACGAAGGTTTCCACCGCGCCGGTTTCCGGGTTCACCTCGGTGTAGGGGCCGTTGACGCTGCGCAGGAACGGACCGATGGCGCCATTCACCGCTCCGCTGAAGTTGCCCGGCGCGCCGATGCCGATGTCGCGGGTGATGTTGATGGCCCGACGGCCCGGGGTCGCCACGTTGACCGTTTCCACGCCATAGGGGTGGGTGATGGTGTAGGTGCCGGCGGTAGGTACCGAAACCCGGATGCGGATCCGCGCGAAGCTTTGCTGGTCGCCGTCCACCGGGTTTTCCGAGGCAAAGGCGGCCTCGATCCCGGCCACATAGGCATCCAGTTCGTAACCGCTGTTGCCAATCGCCGGAATGGCCGTTTCGGCGAGGAACCAGAACGCTTCCGGTGGCCAGTTATCGGGGAACACCATCGGCTGGGCGTCGTCGAAGATCCCCGGCTCCGGGAGCAGGGTGCACATATAGGCCGGTGGCACGCTGGCCGGCACCCGCGAACTGGTGGCGCGGGACTGGCACAGCTCCATCGACAGCAGGTTGTTGTCCTGGTACCACATGGGGAATTTCCCCGTGGCGAAGGTATAGGGACCGGGGTCGACGGCGGCAAGTTGCGCGAAAGCGCTACCGGACAGCGACAGCGTCAGTCCCAGGGCGTTGAGCGCCAGGCGTGGCCAATTGTTCATGATGCCTCCTGATGAGGATCCGGGCAGTTGAGCGTTCATTGCACGATGAGCACTTCTTCGGTGTCGCTGCCGCCATTGGATGACGTCACGCGGACAGTGGCCGGCGGGATGGGCGAGATGCCGGTGGCAAGCGCCTTGACCGCGCCGTCGCCACTCAAGGCGCCGATGGTGGCGCCGCTGCCGGAGGTGGCGGTCAGCACCGGGGGCGAGGTTTCATCGCTGGTCGAGGCTTCGACGGTCAGTTGCCCGGAACTCAGGCTGTACTCGGCGCGGCGGATCACCACCAGGTCGGTCAGGGGCATGGGCAGGGTGGTCGGGGTGCTGCTGGCGATGGCCAGGTGGTTGTCGGCGGTGACCTGCAGGACATGCGGCAACACCGGGTTCTGCGGGCTTTGCACGTACCAGTTGCCGGTGCCGTCGGCCTCGCTCAGGTTCAGCACCGGGCTGCTGTTGCTCAGGGTGACGGTGGCCGGCGCCGGCGGTGCCATGACGAACACGTCCTGCTGGGCCACCGGTCCGCTTTCACCGGGCTTGCGCGAGTAGGTACTGCGCTGGGTGATCAGCGGCGTCGGCCGTACCACCTCCGACAGCTTGCCGGAGATGGCGAAATCGTTGGTGCGCAGGTCGATGCCGCCAGGGCCTTCGATGCGGATGAAGTTGGTATTGAACGGGCTGCCGGTCACCGCCTCGTTGAGGTTCGGGTCGCCGATGAAGCGTTCCGCGCCACCGGTCACCGGATTGGTCTCGGTGTAGGGGCCGTTGACGCTGCGCAGGAACGGGCCGACATCGCCCTTGAGCGCGCCATCGTAGGTTTGCGGCGAGCCGATGCCGATGTCCCGGGTCATATTGATCGCCCGGCGCCCGGGGGTGTCGATGTCGAACACATCGACCCCGTAGGGGTGGGTAATCACGTAGGTACCTGCGGTGGGAACATCGACCCGAATGCGGATGCGGGCGAAGCTGACCTGGTCGCCTTCGACCGGCTCCTCGGCGGCGAAGGCGGCTTCGATGGCCGCGCCGTAGGACAGGTTGATGCCACGGGCGGCATCGACGATGGCGCCGTCGGCGGTAAACCAGAAGGCCTCGTCGGGGAAGTTGCTGGGGAATACCACCGGTTGCGCGTCATCGAACACGCCCGGGGTTGGCAGCAGGCTGCACATGTAGCTCGGCGCGCCGGGTGCGCCGGCCACCCGTGAACTCACCGCTTTCGACAGGCACAGGTCGAGGGTTCGCCCGTGGCTGTCCTGGTACCAGGCGGCAAAGCCGCCGTTGCCGGGGGTGTACGGGCCGGGATCGACCGCGAACAATGCCGCCTGGGCGACACCGTGGGCCAGTGCGCCGACGACCAGGACGGTCGCCGTTTTGGACAGTAAAGGGTGCATGAGTATTCCCTCTATTGGAGACCTGTCCCGCAGGGGAGGGTCAGTTGCGAGGGCCAGCGCAACTTTCATACCAAGGGTCGAGGACGGGCTTGCAAGGCCCGTGGTCAAAGGGTTCGGCTGAAAATCCAGGCCGCGATGAAGCAGACCTGCCCCCATGTTTGGGGGGGGATGGGGCGCCGGGGAATGGGGCAGTTTCCCCACCCGAAACCGGGTAAACCGCGTCGGTTGGGCTATAACCCCATAGGGACTGCCGTCGGGGACAACGTCGATGAACCTGTGGACCAGAACAACTGCGGTCGATCAAGCCCCGGCCCGCCCGGGCTTGCACAAGCAACCCTTCAACCTGCTGCGCTGGTTCTCGATGATCAGCCTGGCGGTGATCGGCAGCGTCGCCCTGGCGCTCGGCGCGGTGTCCTCGCGGTTCGTGATCAGCGAGAGCGTGCACCGTGATGCCCTGTTGACCTCGCAGTTCCTCCAGGCGATCGCTTCGGCGGAAGTGCGCCATGTGTCGATCGCCAACGTGCGGACCATGGGCGAGCTGCTCGACCCGCGCCAGGACCGCGCCTTTCCCGATGTCGATCCTGCCGCCAGGGCCAGTGCCCGGGGCGAGTTCCTCGACCATATCGAGCACCTGCCGGACGTGATCCTGGCCAATATCTACGCCCCCGACCGCACGGTGATCTGGTCGACCAACCCGGCGCTGGTCGGCACCCGCATCCACACCGACGAGGACCTGGAAGAGGCCTTCACGTCGAAGACGCCGGTTTCGGCCAGCTATCACAGCGTCGACCAAGGGCGCATGGAACAGAAATTCCCGGTGCCGCCGAAATTCATGTTCATCGAGAACTACATCCCGCTGTTCGACGCCGACGGCGAAAACGTCACGGCGATGGTGGAGATCTACAAGGAGCCCACCGACCTGATCGAGCGCATGACCCGCGGCCTGCTGGTGATCTGGCTGGCCACCGCGGCGAGCGCGGGCCTGATTTTCCTCGGGCTGTACTGGATCGTGCGGCGCGCCGCGAAGCTGCTGGCGGTGCAGCAGAAACAACTGATCACCAACGAAACCTTCGTCGCCCTGGGCGAGATGTCCTCGGCGGTGGCCCACAGCCTGCGCAATCCCCTGGCGACCATCCGCTCCAGTGCCGAATTGGCGCTGGAGTTCGACAGCGGCGCGGCGCACAAGAACATCAACGATATCGTCGGCCAGGTCGATCGCATGTCGAAGTGGGTGCGCGAGCTGCTGCAATCCCTGCGCCCGCTGGCCGGGGAGGCCGAGCCGGTGGACCTGGTAGCGGCCTTGCGCGCCAGCCTGGCGGCGTTCGAGGCGCAGATCGCCCGGGCGGCGATCCAGGTCGAGTTCACCCCCCATGACTCGCCCTGGGTACTGAGCGAGCAGGTGCAATTGAGCCAGATCCTCGCCAGCGTGCTGTCCAACGCCCTGGATGCGATGGACAAGGGCGGCACCTTGAGCGTGTCGTTGAGCTCGTCCGATACGCAGCGCGTGAGCCTGGTCCTCAGCGACAACGGCCGTGGCATGAACGAAGAACAGCGCAGCATGGCCTTCCGTCCGTTCTTCACCACCAAGCAGGGCGGGCTCGGCGTCGGCCTGGTGCTGGTCAGGCGGATGATGGAACGCTTCGGCGGTTCCGTGAGCCTGCAAAGCCGTGAAGGCGAGGGCACCTGCGTCCACCTGTCGTTCAAAAAGCCACCGGTGAAACGGGGCTGAACTTTCCCCGGTAACGGGTGTCATTCCCCAGTCACAGCGGCCTGTAGCCCCGAATTCATCGCCAGGTCATTGATTTGCAAGGCTGCAATCAATAGTTACATGTCTGGCGAAGTTCTTGCACTACCCCCATCACCCCCTTCATGACTTCGAGGTGGTTGGTGATGGACCTGAAAACGCGTTCTCCCTTCAAGTGGCTGGCGCTGATCATGCCGGCAGGCCTCCTCGCTTCATTGCTGCTTGGTACGACGCCGCTGCGCGCCAGCCCCATCGACGACGAACGACAGCCCGAGCCATCCGACCCTTCGGCCTACCAGGACGAAGCTGCGGACAAAGCGGCGGCGCTGAATGCCATCCTGACCATGCCGGAAGCCAATCTCGACGCCCTCGACCTGCCCGATGGCGTCAAGGGCAGCCGCGACACCACCCGCCAGGAAAACGTGCTGCGACCGCCGCAGCAGACCAGCTTCAACTTCCCCACCAATGGCAAGCCGAGCCCGTTGTTCGGCGCCCAGCCGTTCACCCAGCAATTGCTGCTGTTCGAAGAGTTCGGCCCGGAAAAACTCGACCCGACCACGCCGGCCGCACTCCTGGAGTTCCCGGCGCCGGCGGTGGGGCCGCTGCCCCAGCAGGACCCGGCCAGCGCGGCGCGTAGTGCACCGCCCAGTGCGGCCCTCGACGCCTTCCTGCGCCAGCCTGGCCTGACGCCGTTCCCCAGCCAGTTCGCCAATGTGGTGGACCGCAACCCCTGGCAGGCGCAGATCGAATACTTCCTCAACCGCCGCATCGGCTCGTCGGCGGAAGGCCGGCCGCCAGGAAAAGGCTGGTCGCACCAGCGCTGGAACGAGTTCTACCCGCAACTGGCGTACAAGACGGTACAGACCGGGGTGCGGGTCAACGGAGGGCTGCGTGACAGCCGGCAAATGCACGGCTACGCCGTCGGCGAGTTCGGTCCGGGCGGTCTGTATCACAACGTCGCCGGGGTTCCGGCCACCGATGGCACGGCCAAGGGCGTCGACCCGCGCTTCCACCCGAACATGCCGGTGCAGAACCACAATTCGGTCTGGACTTTCGATGGCACCCTGCCGCCGAAGCTGCTGATGGTGCGCTACGGTCAGCCCGTGCTGATGCGCCATTACAACGGCCTTCCGATCGACCCGGCAGCCAACATGGGCTTCGGCCTGCACACCATCAGCACTCATGAGCACAACGGCCATGCCCCAGCAGAAAGCGACGGCTACGCCAATGCCTTCTTCTTCCCGGGGCAGTACTACGACTACCGCTGGCCGATCCAGCTGGCCGGCTACGACAGCATCAATACCGACGCCCGCGACCCTCGCGCGGCATTCCCGTGCGCCCCCGGCGAAACCCTGTGGACCAACGACCTGAACCCGAGCCGCAAGACCTGCGAGAACGGCACCATCCGCATTCGTGGTGACTGGCGCGAAACCATGAGCACCCACTGGTTCCACGACCACATGCTCGATTTCACCGCGCAGAACGTCTACAAGGGCAACGCGGCGATGATGAACTACTACAGCGCCCTGGACCGTGGCAACGAGGCGGTCAACGACGGCGTCAACCTGCGGTTCCCCAGCGGCAGCGCGCTGCCCTGGGGCAACCGCGACTACGACGTCAACCTGGTGCTGGGCGACAAGGCCTGGGATCAGAACGGCCAGCTGTGGTTCAACCCGTTCAACACCGACGGCTTCATCGGCGACCAGGTACTGGTCAACTGGCAGTGGAAACCGACCCTCGACGTGCGCGCCCGTAGCTACCGCCTGCGCATCCTCAACGGCTCGGTGTCGCGCTACTTCAAGCTGGCCATGGTCCGCGAAATCAAGGGTTCCAGCGGCGAGTTCCAGGGGCCCAAAGGCTCCGGGCTGTCCTATGCCCGGGTGCCGTTCCACATGATCGCCAACGACGGCAACATCATGGAGCACAGCGTACCGTTCGACGGCTCCATGGACCTCGATGCCGACGGCGACAAGCAGAACCACAACGCAATCCTGCCGACCCAGGGTATCGCCGAGCGTTTCGACCTTATCGTCAACTTCGCCAAAAACGGGATCAAGCCGGGGGACAAGCTGTTCCTGGTCAACCTGCAGGCCCACGACGACGGCAAGGGTCCGATCGCGCCGGTGCCGCTGGGCGATGTGCTGTCGGAGAAATACCTGGCGGTGATCAAGCAGTCGAGCAAAGGTCCGCAGTGGGACAAGGGCGACCCGGCGGTGGGCAAGGTCCTGCAGTTCAACGTCAAGGCCTACAGTGGGCAGGACCTGGCCATGGACCCGGCGAACTACGAGCCGGCCAGGCCGGGCAAGGCCGAGGGCCTGGTGATGATCCCGCTCAAGCTGCACCGCGACAATGCCGCCGACAAGGCGCTGCTGGCCAGGGCGCGGCACCGGACCTTCATTTTCGGCCGCTCCGACGGCACCGACGAGGCGCCGTGGACGGTCAAGACCGATGGCGGTTTCGGCTTCCACATGGACCCGCGGCGCCTCAACGCCTCGGCCCAGCTCGCCAGCGGCCCCACCGATGCCGACACTGCCGGGTTCGGCACCCTGGAGGTGTGGAGCATCAAGGCTGGCGGCAAGGGCTGGAGCCATCCGGTGCATGTGCACTTCGAGGAGGGCATCATTCTCAGCCGTGGCGGCAAGGCGCCGCCTGAGTGGGAAAAATGGGCGCGCAAGGACGTCTATCGCATCGGCTCGGAAAACGACGGGCTGGACAGCGTGGAAATGGCGATCAACTTCCGCGAATTTGCCGGCACCTACATGGAGCACTGTCACAACACCCAGCATGAGGACAACTCCATGCTGCTGCGCTGGGACCTGGAAAAACCCGGGCAATTCCAGCTGATGCCGACGCCGCTGCCGAGCTGGGACGGGGTGCGCTACGTCAATTCGGCCGCCCTGCCGACCTTCCGCAATGGCGATGGCCTGGGCCCGCAGATCCAGGTGAACAAATGATCCGCCCGGCACTGGTTGCGCACCTGCTGTTATTGCTGGTGACCTGCGTACTGGCAGGGCGGCTGCTGACCTCCCATGAAGGGGGCGCCGCCGAGCCGGCCAGCGAGTCGGCCACGCCGTGGGGCGGCGACTATTTTCCCAATACCCTGCTGACCGACCAGGAGGGTCGCCAGCTGCGTTTTTTCGACGACCTGATCAAGGGCAAGGTGGTGGTGATCAACTTCATCTTCACCTCGTGCAGCGACTCCTGCCCGCTGGAAACCGCGCGCTTGCGCCAGGTTCAGCAGTTGCTCGGCGACCGGGTCGGCAAGGACATCTTCTTCTACTCCATCAGCATCGACCCGATCAGCGATACCCCCGAGGTTCTCAAGGCCTATGCGGCACGCTTCAAGGTCGGGGCGGGCTGGCGTTTTCTCACCGGCGACTTCACCGACGTCAGCGAACTGCGCCGCAAGCTTGGCCTGTTCATCGAAGGCGTCGACAACGGGCGCAACAAGGATCACAACCTCAGCCTGATCGTCGGCAACCAGCAAAGCGGGCGCTGGATGAAGGCCTCGCCGTTTGAAAGTCCGTGGATTCTCGCCGACCAGCTGGCCAACACCCTGCACAACTGGAAACAGCCGAGCCTTGAGCAGAGCTACGCCGACGCCCCGCAGATTCGCCCGCCAAGCAATGGCGAAGAGCTGTTTCGCACCCGCTGCGCGTCGTGCCACAGCCTTGGCCCGCAGGACGGCCAGGGTATCGGCATGCGTAATATCGGCCCCGACCTGATCGGCGTGACGGCGCAACGCGATCCGGCCTGGTTGAACCGCTGGATCCGCGAGCCGGATCGCCTGCTCGCGGAGAAGGACCCGATTGCCGTGGAACTGTACGAACGCTACGCCAGGATCCCGATGCCCAACCTGCGCCTGGACGAGCGTTCGGCGCAGGCGATCATCGATTTCCTCGACGACGAGACCGAGCGCCAGCGAACTTCGACCGCGCAGGTTCAATAGTGGCAAATGGCGCCTACACTCAATCCGAATCAACCCAGAGAAGGCTGATGACGGAAACCGGGGGACACCCATGCCTTTACCCGAACAACCCTTGCCTGAATCAGCTGCCGAACCCCTCCAGCCCCTGGATAGCCGGAGGCGCTTCAACCTGCTGCGGTGGTTTTCGCTCGGTAGTTTCCTGATCATCAGCGCCGTGGCCCTGGGGATGGGCTATGTGTCGACGCGCTTCGTGGTCAACGAAAGCATCGCCCGTGACTCGATGCTGACCGCGCAATTCATCCAGGCCATCGGCGCGGCCGAAATCCGCCACGCCGCGATCAACCCGCCACGAACCATCGGCGAAATGCTCGACCCGCGTCAGGACCACGCCTACCCGGACGTTCCGGCGCAGACCCGGGCTGCAGCCCGCGTCGAGTTCCTCGACCATGTCGAACACCTGCCGGATCTGCTGCTGGCCAATGTCTACGCCCTCGATCGCACGGTGGTGTGGTCGACCAATCCGGAACTGATCGGCGTGCATATCCAGGACGACGAAGAACTGGATCAATCCTTCGCCATGAAAGAGGCGGTTTCCACCAGCTACCACAAGATCGACGACGAGCGTCCCGAGCAGAAAATGCTGCGCGAACCCCAGTACCTGTTCGTCGAGAACTACATACCGATGTTCAACGCCGATCACAGCCATGTGATCGCCATGGTCGAGATCTACAAGGAGCCCGCCGACCTGGTGGCGCGCATCCAGCGCGGCTTCAAGCACATCTGGGTGGCGACTCTGCTGGGCGGGCTGGTGATCTACCTGGCGCTGTTCTGGATCGTGCGTCGCGCTGCATTGTTGCTGGAAAGCCAGCAGAAACAGCTGATCGCCAACGAGACCTTCGTCGCCCTCGGCGAGATGTCCACGGCCATCGCCCATAGTCTGCGCAATCCGCTGGCGACCATCCGCACCAGTGCCGAACTGGCCATGGATATCGCCAGCCAGGGCGCGCAGAAGAACATCGGCGACATCATCAACCAGGTCGATCGCATGTCGCGCTGGGTTCGCGAGTTGCTGGTGTCCATGCGTCCGGCCAGCGACGAGGGCGAGGCGGTGGACCTGATCATGGCGCTGGAGGACACCCTGAGCGCCTACGATCCGTTGATTCGCCGCTGCCACGTCAACGTCAGCTTCGTGGCACCGGAGGTGCAACCGGTCGTCAGCCAGCAGGTGCTGCTCACGCAAATCCTCAATAGCCTGTTCGCCAATGCCCTGGAGGCCATGCCCAAGGGCGGCGTGTTGAGCATCGAACTGGATACTTCGCAACCCGGGCAACTGGGCATGACCCTCGGCGATACCGGCAAGGGCATGAGCGCGCAGCAGCAACAGATGGTCTTCAAGCCCTTTTTCACCACCAAGCAAGGCGGACTCGGCGTCGGCCTGGCCCTGGTCAAACGGATAATGGAGCGCTTCGACGGCTCGGTCGAACTGACCAGCCGCGAGCAGGAAGGAACCCGCGTGCGACTCAACTTCAAAGTGGCAACGGGAGGCGACTATGGAACGCAGCATATTGCTGGTCGAGGATGACGAACTCCTCGCCGGGAACATCCAGACCTACCTGGAGCGCAAGGGTTTCGAGGTCACCGTCTGCCATTGCGCGGAAGACGCGCTGGAGCAGTTGACCTCTGTCGCCCCCGACGTGGTGCTGACCGACAACTCGCTGCCGGGCATGAGCGGTCACGACCTGATCCAGAAGCTGCGCATCAGCGCGCCGGAGCTGAAAGTGATCATGATGACCGGCTACGGCAACGTCGAAGACGCGGTGATCGCGATGAAGGAGGGCGCCTTTCACTATGTCACCAAGCCGGTGGCCCTGGCCGAGTTGAAGCTGTTGCTGGACAAGGCCATGGAGACCGAGCGCATGGAGCGCACGTTGTCCTTCTATCAGGAGCGCGAGGCGCAGAAATCCGGGGTGCAGGCGTTGATCGGCGAGTCGGCGCCGATGCAGCAGCTGAAAAACACCATTGCCCAGGTGCTCGATGCCGAGCGGCGCATGGCCAATACCGACCTGCCGCCAGTGCTGGTGGAGGGGGAAACCGGGACCGGCAAGGAGCTGGTGGCCCGTGCCTTGCATTTCGACGGGCCGCGCAGCAAGGGCCCGTTCATCGAGTTCAACTGCGCGTCGATTCCGGCCAACCTGGTGGAGTCCGAACTGTTCGGCCATGAAAAGGGCGCCTTCACCGATGCCCGGGAGCGCCGTCTGGGGCTGGTCGAAGCGGCGGATGGCGGCACCCTGTTCCTCGACGAGATCGGCGAAATGGACCTGCTGTTGCAGGCCAAGCTGCTCAAGCTCCTCGAAGACCGCAGCATCCGCCGGGTCGGCTCGGTCAAGGAGCGCAAGGTCGATCTGCGGGTGATCAGCGCCACCAACTGCAACCTCGAACAGATGGTCCAGCAGGGCAAGTTCCGCCGCGACCTGTTCTTCCGCCTGCGCATCATCTCGATCAAGGTCCCGCGCCTGTATGCCCGTGGCGAGGACATCCTGCTCCTGGCCCGGCACTTTCTTGCCAGCCACGGCAAGCGCTATGGCAAGCCGAACCTGCACTTCAGCGACCAGGCCGAAGCCCTGATGCTGGGCTACAGCTGGCCGGGCAACGTGCGCGAACTGCGCAACATGCTCGAACAGACCGTGTTGCTGGCCCCGAGCGAGACCATTGCCGCGCACCAGTTGAATGTCTGCCTGAGCCTGATGGATGACCCGCTGCCGGTGCAGGAAGCGCAGCAGCATGAACCGCGGCCGGTGGCAACCGACAGTGAATCGATGAACCTGCCGGAAGTCGAGCGCGACATGGTGCGCAAGATGCTCGACAAGACCGACTGGAATGTCACCAAGTCCGCCCGCTTGCTGGGCCTGAGCCGTGACATGCTGCGCTACCGGATCGAGAAACTCGGCCTCGAACGCCCGGACAAGCGCCACTGGTAAGGCGGGTCAGAATGCGGGCTTCTGCTGGTTCAGACAGGCGAGCAGGCAATCTGGCTCGTGGACTTCCTCGTTGCGGTAGACCCCGTGCTCTGCGTCATACACGCGTTTGAACAGGCGCACGCTGGTGTCGGTCACTGTCGGCAGGCGCGAATCGCTGAAACGATGCTCGCTGGCGACTGGAATGAAGGTGCGCGGGGCGCTGGGGATGTAGGTTTGCGGTGGCAGCGAATCCAGCGAGGGCGGGGCAGGGTGGGCGAAGGGCTGGTTGGCGCCGTAGTAGATGAAGGCGCTGTCGTCGGCATTGCTGGTGGGCATGACGCCGAAATAGAGCGTTGGTAGTAGTGCGAGAGCGATGGGTTTCATGATTGCACCTGTGGCGCGTGGATCTCCCGAGGTTTTCAACTATAGGCCTGTGACATGGGGAGCTATACATCTTTCTGAGATGGGGTGGGCTGCGGGGCGCCTGGCAGGAAACCGGGTCATGGCCACCAGGTGCATGCCGGTAGATCTTCAGCGCTCTCCAGATCGAGCGCCGCCCGCGCGGCGCATCGCCGGCAACGCCGGCTCCCACATTTGTTGCAACGCGCCATGGCCTGTGAGATCTCCGTTGTCAGCCTTTGGATGTTCGGCGATGTATCGCGTGGAGGCTGTTGGGCTCGGCGGGATACCGAGTCGGACAAACAAGGCGGTCAACTATGGCCTTACAGACATAGGTACGTTGCAACAAATGTGGGAGCCGGCGTTGCCGGCGATGCGCCGCGCGGGCGGCGCTCGATCTCAAGGGCGCCAGAGAAGCCATGACAAGCCCCTGTCAGTCCTGATGCGATCTACTGACGGACCTTTTCGCGTCGTCAGTCATGCTCCAGCTGCACATACTCCAGCATCTTCTGACTCCCATCGAGAATATCCGCGCAGATGGCCTCACGAGCCGCCGCGCCGTCCTGATTCTTCAGGGCGGCGAGCACATCCCAATGGTGATCGATCGCCATGCGCTCGTTGAAGCTGCTGTAGGCCCGGGCAATCAAGGGGCCCGTGCGCATCCACAGGCCATCCAGCAGGCTCGACAGCACCGGCATGGCCGCAATCTCGGTCAGGGCGTAGTGGAATTCGTGGTTGTGGGTGAGGGCGGCGGCGAGGTTGTTGTCCTGGATCGCCGCGAGATTGTTGCGAATGCAGGCTTCCAGGCGCTCGAGCTGCTGCGGCGTCGCCAGCGATGCCGCCGTCTCGGCCGCCAGGCCTTCCAGGGCCAGGCGGATGCTGCGGATTTCCAGGTACTGCCGGGAGGTCAGCATGGGCACGCGGATGTCCCTGGGCGTCTGCAGCACCAGCGCCTGCTCCTTGGCCAACTGGAGAATGGCGTCGCGCACTGGCGTGACGCTGGTGCCCAGTTGCTCGGCCAGGTCGCGGATGCGCAGCCGGTCGTTAGGCTGAAAGCGGCCGGTGATCAGCGCTTCGCGCAGCAGACCGTAGATGCCACTGCCCAGATATGAGTGCTTCAGGTTCTCGATGGGGTAGTTCATTGCTTGCTCGTGTGCGGCACATGCCCGGCGGGGGGAGGGGATCCTTCCGCGCGGGATTATCGAACAACTCAGACATGTTGCCCACCATTGACGTGGATCTCCGCGCCGTTGACGTACGACGCCCCCTGGGTACAGAGGAAGTGGACCAGGGCGGCGACTTCCTCCGGCTTGCCCATGCGTTTCATGGGGATCTCCCGTTCGACGATCAGTTCGGTCCCGGCAGACAGGATCGAGGTGTCGATCTCGCCAGGGGCGATGGCGTTGACCCGCACCCCATGGGCGCCGAAATCATGGGCCATCTCCCGGGTCAGGGCCGATAGCGCCGCCTTGGAGCAGGCGTAGGCGACGCCGGCGAAAGGGTGGACCCGCGAGCCGGCGATGGAAGTGACGTTGATCACCGAGCCCTTTGCCGCTTTCAACTCCTCGAACAGGCCGCGAGCCAGCAGGGCGGTGGAGAACAGGTTGACGTTGAACACGTTCAGCCAGGTGGCGTAGTCGCTATCGAGCACGCCGAGGCGCTCGCCATCCCGGCCCTTGGGGGAGATCCCGGCGTTGTTCACCAGCGCGTCCAGGCGACCGCCGAGTTTTTCGCGAATTTCGGGAAGCCGGTCGTGCACTGCCTGCACGTTGCCCAGATCGAGATGAATGTGATTGGCCAAGCCTTCGGACCACGGACAGCCTTCGCCCAGATCCTGCCTTGACGCGGTGAACACCCGCCAGCCGGCGGCATTGAAGTGTTTCACGGTGGCGTGGCCAATGCCGCGGCTGGCGCCAGTGAGGAGCAAGGTGCGTTTGTCGGTCATGGTGCGATCCCTTTCATCTGGAGAGTAGAGCATAGCCCTAAAAACATGATGCATCATATCTCGAATGTGTTTAAATGCCCCCACCCCGAAGAGGGTTGACCAGCTTCCGCTCACAGGAAGGGTCAGGTTCGATCTGTTTGCTGCCACTACAACAACACTGCCATCCCTTGAAGCTGCCACTTCCCGTAGCGCACCTGGAGAGACGCATGAACAAGAAAATCGCAGCCGTACTGATGCTTGGAACACTTGCAGGATCGTTGAACGCCGCCGAAAAACTGACCGTGGTTTCCTTCGGTGGCAATAATCGCCAGGCCCAGGAAAAGGCCTTCTACCAACCCTTCACCGAGCAGAAGGCCACAAGCATCACCGCCGATGACTACAACGGCGAAATGGCCAAGATCAAGGTGATGGCCGATACCGGCAAGACCAGTTGGGACGTGGTGGAAGTCGAGTCGCCGGAACTCATTCGCGGCTGCAGCGAGGGGCTGTTCGAGCCGCTGGACTGGAAGCGGATCGGCAACAAGGACGATTTCATTCCCGCCGCCGTCAGTGACTGCGGGGTGGGCATCTTCATCTGGTCGACCGTACTCACCTACGACCCGAAAAAACTCGCCTCGGCCCCGCAAGGCTGGACCGATTTCTGGGATTTGAAGAAATTCCCGGGCAAGCGCGGCCTGCGCCGCGGCGCCAAGTTCACCATGGAATTCGCCCTGCTGGCCGACGGTGTGCCCAACCAGGACCTGTACCAGGTGCTCGGCACCGAAGCGGGGATCCAGCGGGCATTCAAGAAACTCGACGAGATCAAGTCCAGCGTGCAGTGGTGGGATTCCGGAGCACAGCCGCTGCAATGGCTGGCGGCCGGCGATGTGGTGATGACCTCGGCCTACAATGGCCGGGTGACCTCGGCGCAGGAAGAGGGGCAGTCCTTCGCGATGCAATGGAACGGCAGCCTCTACGACCTCGACCATTGGGCGATCGTCAAGGGCAGCAAGAAGAAGGAACTGGCCGAATCCTTTATTGCCTTTGCCAGCGAGCCGCTGCAGCAGAAGAACTTCGTCGAGGCCATTCCCTACGGGCCAAGCAACAAGCAGGCGATGGAACTGGTCGACAAGGCGGTCGGTGCAAAGCTGCCGACAGCGCCCGAAAACCTGAAGAACGCCCGCGCCACCGATGCCGAATTCTGGATCGATCATGGCGAGGACCTGGAAGAGCGTTTCAACGCGTGGGTCAACAAGTGATACCGGGCGCCCGCGCAGACGCGGGCGCCTTCAGCAAGTCTTGAGGAACCTGGCCTATGCCGCACGAAAAATCAGCTATCGACGACAGCCTGCTGGAAGTCGCACCCGCGCAGGTCAGTGACCTGCAGGCGGAGGCGGTGCTCCGGCAGTTCTTTGGTTTGAGCGGCAGGCTCGAAAGGATGGGTGGCGAACGCGACCTCAATTTCCGGGTGGTCCTGCCCGACGCCTCGTCCCGGCTGTTGAAACTGTCCCATCCGCTGGAAACCCCGCAGGTCGTCGACTTCCACAACCAGGCCATGCGCCGGATCGAGGTGCGTGATCCCGGGTTGCCGGTGCAGCGCGTGCATCCGGCGCTGGGCGGCGCCTACACGACCTGGGTCGAGATCGACGGGCAGCGCATGTTGGCCCGGTTGCTGTCCTTTGTAGACGGTCTGCCGCTGTATCGGGTGAAGTCCACCAGCCAGCCGTTGCGCCGGGATATCGGACGCTCCCTGGCCCGTCTCGATCGAGCGCTCGAAGGCTTCGTGCACCCGGCTGCGAGTCATACCCTGCTATGGGACATGCAGCACGCCGAGCGCCTGCGGCCGTTGCTGGTGCATATCGCCGAGGATGAAGGACGCGACCTGGTCGCGCAGGGCCTTGATCGCTTCGAATCGCAAGTGCTGCCAAGCATGCCGCGGCTGCGCAAGCAGGTGATTCATAACGATATGAACCCGCACAACATCATCGTCGATCCCGAGAATCCCGATGTGCTGCGCAATATCCTCGACTTCGGCGACATGGTGCATGCACCGCTGGTCAATGAAGTGGCGGTCGCGGCGTCCTACCATCTGGGGCAGGGCGACGACGTGCTGGAGCCAGCGCTGGACGTGATTGGCGCGTACCACCAGCTCACCCCCCTGGCCCGCGAGGAAATCGAACTGCTGCCGGAGCTGCTGACCACGCGCCTGGCCCTGGCCCTTTGCATCAACTCCTGGCGTGCAGTACTGCACCCGGACAATCGCCAGTACATCCATCGCAACTCCCAGCGTGCCTGGGCCAACCTGAGGGCGATGACCGCTCTTTCTCGATCGGAAATCCAGGACCGGATCACCCTGGCCTGCACCCGGGAGCTGACTGCATGAGCATGATCAATGGTTTCACCGCGCAAGACGCCGCGCGGCTTTCACCCAGCGAACGCCGCCTGATCGAGCGCCGCGAGCGTCTGCTCGGCCCGGCCTATCGGCTGTTCTACGAGCGTCCGCTGCATACCGTGCGCGGCGAGGACGTCTGGCTGTTCGATGAGCAGGGGCGCCGCTACCTGGATGCCTACAACAATGTCGCCTCCATCGGTCATTGCCATCCGCGGGTGGTGGAGGCCATGCATCGCCAGTCGCAGCAGCTCAATACCCATACCCGCTACCTGCAGGAGGGGATTCTCGACTACGCCGAACAGTTGCTGGCGTCCTTCGACGCGGACCTGGACCGGGTCATGTTCACCTGCACCGGCAGTGAAGCCAACGACCTCGCCCTGCGTATCGCCAGGCAGTACACCGGCGGTACCGGGGTGATCATCACCCGCTTCGCCTACCACGGCGTGACCGGGGATATCGCCGAGCTGTCGCCATCCCTCGGCCCGGCCATGGTCCTGCCCGGGCATGTGCGCACCGTGCGTGCACCGGATGCCTATCGCCTGGGCAGCGAGCAGGTGGCGTCGATATTCGCTGCCGATGTCCAGGCGGCGATCGACGACATGAAAGCGCATGGCATCCAGCCGGCGGCGATTCTGCTCGATGGCATCTTCTCCAGTGACGGTGTGTTGCCCGGGCCGGCGGGGTGCATTGCCGAGGGCATCGCCGTGGCCCAGGCAGCGGGCATGCTCTATATCGCCGACGAGGTCCAGCCGGGCTTTGCCCGTACCGGCCTGAATATGTGGGGCTTTGCACGGCACGGCGTGAAACCTGACATCGTCACCCTCGGCAAGCCCATGGGTAACGGCCAGCCCATCGCCGGCATCGTCGGGCGCTCCGAGGTGGTCGATCACTTCGGCAGGAACATGCGCTACTTCAATACCTACGGCGGCAACCCGGTGTCCTGCGCGGCGGGCAAGGCGGTGCTGGATGTGATTCAGGAGGAGAACCTGCAGCAGCGTTCCCATGCTATCGGTGGCTACCTGCTCGACGGCTTGTCCCGGCTGGCCCGGCGCCATGAGCTGATCGGCGATGTCCGGGGGGCTGGCATGTTCCTCGGCGTCGAGCTGGTCAGCGATCGGGCGACCCGCCAGCCGGCAGCCGAACAGGCGCGCACGGTGGTCAATACGATGCGTGAAAACGGCGTGCTGATCAGTGCCGCCGGCCCGCTGGAGAACGTACTGAAGATACGGCCGGTGCTGACCTTCACCGAGGAGCATGCCGATCTGCTGACTCAGGCGGTCGATACGGCGCTCGCTGATATCTGACTGCGATCCCCGCTTCATCCGCTTCGACTTTCCTTTCTCGCCCTCCGGCCACTTTTGTGGCCGGAAACGGGCGCCTGTACACCTCGCCAGCTACTTTTACCCACCCTGAACGGATATCAGATTTGATAAGTCGTGATTATTTCATCTTATATTTCAAGGATTTCATGTTTCATTATTGACTGAATTGGTATGTAAATACACAATACGTACCACATTATGAAATCGCAGGAAAACGCAACATGGCTCGTGGTGGCATCAACAAAGCGGTAGTGCACAAGGCCCGTCAGGCGATCCTGGCCCGGGGCGATCATCCGAGTATCGACGCGGTGCGTATTGAACTCGGAAATACCGGCTCGAAAACCACCATTCATCGCTATCTCAAGGAGCTGGACATCCAGCAGCCGCCGGCCACCACCAGCGTGCCGGACCTCAGCGAGTCCATCAGCGGGCTGGTGCGGCAGTTGGCTGAACAATTGAAGGAAGAAAGCGACAGCAAGATCGACGAGGCGCAGAAGTCCTTCGACCTGGAACTCGCTGCGCTCAAGGCCCAGTTGCAGGACAGCCAGCAGGCGTTGGCGGCAACCCAGCAGCAATTGCAGATCCAGGGCACGGCGCTGGCAGCGGAGTCGGCCGAACTGGCCACCACCCGCAGCACCCTGCAGAGCGAACACACGCGCAATGCAACGCTGAGCCAGGCCGTTGGCGAACTGAACCTGCGCCTGGCCGACAAGGACGAACAGATCGCCTCGCTGGAAGACAAGCACCAGCACGCCCGCGATGCCCTGGAGCACTACCGCGCCGCCAGCCGCGAACAGCGCGAGCAGGACCAGCGCCGTCACGAGGCGCAGGTGCAGCAGTTGCAGGTGGAACTGCGTCAGCTGCAACAGACCCTGATCGTCAAGCAGGACGAAACCACTCGCCTGAACCGCGACAACGAGCGCTTGCTGGTGGAAGCCCGGCATATTCAGCGCGAATCGCAGCAGCTCAAGGACCAGTGCGAGTTGCATGTGCTCGAAGGCCGCACCCTCAGCGCCAACCTGGCGCAGTCCCAGGGCGCGCGGGAAGAGCTGCAACGGCAAGGCCAGGCACTGGCGGCACAACTGGAGCAGGTCAGCGGCGAACGGCAGCAACTGGCCAAGCAGGTGAAGGAGCTGGAAGCGAGCGTCGACGCATTGCGTGCAGCGCAGCAGACTCCGGCGGCGGAGTAACGGCTACAAGACTTTGCCCATGGCGCATCGGTTTGGCAGGCCCAGTGCCTGCTCATGCCGCAGTTGTTCGCCAAGAAAGCGTTCCAGCGCCTGCTCATCCAGACGCTGGAAACCAAGGCGGGCGTAGAAGGGCGCGTTCCATGGCACATCGGCAAAGGTGGTCAGGGTCAGCGCCGTGAAGCCTTCGGCCCGGGCCCACCGCTCGACCTCGGCCAGCAACTTTCGCCCCAGTCCCAGCCCCTGATGGGACCGGGCGACCGACAACTCCTCGATGTGCAAAGCAGTTTCCTGCACGCTGGCGCATAGAAAGCCGCACGGCCGATCGTCGTCATCCAGCACCACCCAGTGCAGCCCGCTGGCGATAAAGCCCAAGTGCTGCTCGATGCTCAGAACATCGTGCCCGGCCAGCCAGGCCAGGTGCTCAATCGCGGCGAACGACTGCGCTGCCGATTGCTCGATGGCAGGCAACAGGGAGGCGTCGGAGGGGCGGGCAGGGCGGATGGTCATCGGTACCTCGGGGGACGTTGCCGGGAGCACACCTTAGCAGCAAGGCCAATGGTATTGGTCTACTCGATTCGGACGTTTCCCCATTCCCCCTTCGCAGTTATTGCTATCCCCCCAATAACCAGCGAGCCCGTCATGCCCGATATCCAGACCCACGAGGACTCCGGCGTCCTCCTTATCACCTTCAACCGTCCGGCCAGGAAAAACGCCATTACCGTCGCCATGTACCGGCAACTGACCGAAGCCTTGCAGCGGGCAGCGAGCGATCCGGATATCGCCGTGGTGCTGTTCCAGGGCGATGAGCAGGCCTTCTGCGCCGGTAACGACCTGAGCGATTTTCTCGCTGAACCGCCCGACGACCTGGATGCTCCGGTCTGGCAGTTCCTGCGGGTGCTGGCGGCGTTTCCCAAGCCGATGGTCGCGGCAGTCTGCGGTGTGGCCGTGGGTATCGGCGCGACCTTGCTGCTGCATTGCGACCTGGTCCTGTGTGGCAGCAATGCACGCTTCAGCCTGCCGTTCGTGAACCTCGGGCTGTGCCCGGAGGCGGGTTCGAGCCTGCTGCTGACTCGCCTTGTCGGTTACCCGCGAGCGGCCGAGATCCTGCTGCTGGGCGAACCCTTCGATGCCGCTGCGGCGGCGCAGGCTGGTTTGGTCAGTCAGGTACTGGAACCACGGGAGGTGCTGGAGCGAGCCCTGGCCCAGGCGCGCAAACTGGCAAGCAAGCCGCTCCAGGCCCTGATGGAGAGCAGGCGCCTGCTGAAAAGCACCGACCAGGCCGCCGTGTTGGCGCGTATAGATGAGGAAGCCCAGGTGTTCATCAGGCTGCTGAACAGTGAGGCGGCTCGCCAGGCAATCGCAGGTTTCGGAGGGAAGCGATAACGCAGCTCCTACCTGGACGGCACCGCATCCTTCACCTGCCGCGAAGTGCGCAACAGCAGTACCACCGCCCCCAGTACCGGCAGGCTGACCAGCAACAGCGCATAACGCAGCGAGTCCTGCCCGGCCAGGGGTAGCAGCAAGTCACTGAGCAGACCGGCCAGCAACGGGCCGACGCCGATGCCAAGCAGGGTGCTGACGATGGTTTGCAAGGCCATCGCGGCACCCCGGCGATTACCCGGTACCAGTTGGCTGACCAGGTTGTACGAAGGCGCTACCCACCACACCGCGAAGAAGCTGTACACGGCGCACCAGAGCATGGCCAGCGGCACCGGCAGGCTGCCGAGGCGAAGCAGCAGGGTATCTGGCCAAAGCAGATAGACGGCGAGGGCGGTCATGGCGGTGAGGTGGCCGATGATCGGGATGGAGAACTGCCAGTGCCCGGCGCGTCGGGCCAGGCGGTCGCTGAGCCAGCCGCTGAACAGCCCGCCGACCCCGGCGGCGCTGCCGCAGATCACCCCGGCCAGTAAACCGGCATGCTGCAGCGACAAGCCGTGGCTGCGGACCAGGAAACTGGTATTCCACATGGCGATGGCATAGGAGCTGAGGGTGGTCAGCCCGCCAGCCAGGATCAGTTGCCGATACGCCGGCAGCGTCCATAAGCCATGGGTTTCCCTGAACAGGCCGGGCGAGGGTGAGGACACCACAGGCGCCAGGTCCCAGCGCCCACGCTGTGGATCGCGGACCATGCAGGCCAGCACCACGGCAAACAGCAAACCCGGCACGCCAAGGGCGACAAAGGCGAAGCGCCAGCCATGCTGCTCGACCACCCAGGCCCCGATGCTCAGGCCGATGATCGAGGAAAAGGTCGGTGCGGCCGTAAAGCAACTGATGGCGAAGGAGCGTCGTTGCGGCGGGTACAGGTCGGCAATCAGCGACAGGGACGCCGAGGTGGTCGGCGATTCGCTGACCGCCACCAGCATCCGCGCCACGGCCAGCGCCACGAAACTGCCGGCGATGCCGCAAGCCATGGTCGCCAGCGCCCAGAGCAGGCAGGACGCCGCCAGCAGCCGGGTGCGCGACAGACGATCGACCAGGCGCCCGGCCGGCAACCCGGCCAGGGCGTAGACCGCAGCGAAGGCCAGCCCGGAAATCAGGCCCATGGCGGTATCGCCGACGCCGAACTCGGCTTTTATCGGCTCGATCATCACCGCGAGGATCTGCCGCCCGACGAAGTTGTCGGCGAACACCAGCGCCAGCAGCAACAACAGGCCATGACCGCGCCAGCCCACCGGGGTGACCGACAGCGCGGGCTCGGCGGCGCTCATCGCGGCGCCCAGAGATCGGGCAGGCCGGGGTCGCTGACCACGATCAGGCGCTTGAGCAGCACTTTCAGCGCCTGGGCATCGGCAGCACCGAGCTTGGCGGTGAGCTCCTGTTCCACCGCCTTGGCCAGGGCCACCTGTTGCAGCGACGTCTCGCGGCCCTTGGCGGTGAGGACGAAGCGCGGGTCGTCATCCTCGCCCTCGATCGCCACCAGTTGCTGGCGTTCGAGGAAGCGCATGCTGGCCAGGGTCACCACATGCCCGGTGTAGCTGACGAAGGTGTTGATCTCGTCGAGCCCGAGATTGTCGCGGATGCACAGCACCGCGAGGATGAAGAAGGCCTGTTCGTCCAGTTGCTGGTTGCACAGCAGTTGGCGCAGCAGATTGAGCACCTGGTAATGGCCGCGGCCCAGCAGGTAGCCGAGCAGATCCTCGGTATAGCTGCATTCCGGCGGTGGCGGGGTGGTCGCCAGGCGCAGTTCGTGACGCGGCTTGCGCGTGGCCAGGGCGTACTGGCCGCTCTGGAAGGCCAGCGGGGCGCGGTCGCTGTGGTCGAAGGCGAGCACCTCGCCGACGAAGATCACATGGTCGCCGCCTTCATACTGGAACGCCGTACGGCACTGGAAGCGGGCGGTACAGTCCTGCAGCAGCGGTGCTTCGCTGATGCCGCGATCCAGCTCGACCTCGGCGAACTTGTCTTCGCCCTGGGTGGCGAAACGCCCGGACAAACGCTCCTGTTCGGTGGACAGCACATGCACGTTCCAGTGCTTGCCATTGCTGAACACCGGCAGGCTGCGTGCCTGCTTGGACAGGCTCCAGAGCACCAGCGGCGGGTTCAGCGATACCGAGTTGAAGCTGTTGGCGGTAATGCCCACCGGCGCGCCGTCCTCGCCCTGGGTGGTGATGATGGTGACGCCGGTGGTGAAGGTGCCGAGCGCCGCGCGGAAGGCCTGGGGGTCGAAACCGAAGTGTGGTGTTGCCATGACTGGCCTCATGCAGTGGTTTTTACATGGGGCCAGTATTGGGCGCGGCATGGCCCGCAGCATCGTCTCAACGGACTAACGCTTTTGCCCGATCCTCGTCCGATCGGACGACGCGCAGCACTCGTTGCGGCGGCAACGTGGCGGCCAGGACACCGTCACTTGCCAGGGGAATCCCGATGAGTTCAGCCGTTTCTTCATTGCTTGCCGCCCAGAAAGCCGCGTTCAACGCCGCCGGCAAGGTCGATGCTGCCACCCGCCGCCAGCGCATCCAGCGGGTGATCGACCTGCTGGTGGCGCACCACGGCGCGTTGACCGAAGCCATGGGCCTGGATTTCGGTGGTCGCCCCGCCGGCTTCTCGCTGATGAACGATGTCCTCGGCGCCCTGGCGTCGCTCAAGCACGCCCGCGATCACCTCGAACAGTGGATGCAGGACGAGCCCCGCGCGCCGTTCCCGCCCTATGACCAACTGGGCGCCGATGCCTGGATCATGTACCAGCCCAAGGGCAGTGTCGGCATCATCGGCACCTGGAACGCGCCGCTGTACACCTTGTTCAGCCCGCTGGCTTCGGTGCTGGCGGCGGGCAACCGGGCCGTGCTCAAACCCTCGGAAGTGACCCCGCGCACCGCCGCCCTGGTGGCCCGGCTGTGCGCCGAACACCTCGACCCGCTGGAGGTGGCGGTGGTGACCGGCGATGCCGAGGTGGCCGCAGCCTTTACCGCGCAACCTTTCGACCACCTGGTGTTCACCGGCAGCACCGCTGTCGGTCAAGCGGTCATGGCCAATGCGGCACAGAACCTGGTGCCGCTGACCCTCGAACTGGGCGGCAAGTCGCCGGTGATCCTGTCGTCCAGCGCCGACCTGGACCAGGCCGCCTTCAGCATCGCCGTGGCCAAGGCCACCAATGGCGGGCAGATCTGCATCAACCCGGATACCGTCCATGTGCCGCGACACCTGCTGGAGCCCTTCGTCGCGGCGCTGCGCAGTGCCTATGCCAGCCTGCACCCGCGCATCGCCGGCAATGCCGATGTGGTGGCGGTGATCAACGAGCGGCATCTGGCCCGGGTCGAGGGCTATATCGATGAGGCACGCCAATTGGGCACGCGGGTCGAGAGTCTGCCGCAAGAGTTGCCGCTCAGCACTGAGGATCGCCGGCGTCCGCTGCGCCTGGTGATCGACCCGCCTGCCAGTAGCCGGATCATGACCGAAGAAATCTTCGGCCCGGCGATGGTGCTGCTCGGTTACGACGATCTCGACGCGGTCATTGCCGGGATCAACGCCGGGCCAAGGCCGCTGGCGCTGTACTGGTTCGGCCAGGATGCCGAAGAGCAGCGTCATGTCCTGCAGCACACCCATTCCGGCGGTGTCACCCTCAACGACGTGATGATGCATGCGGCCATGCATGATGCGCCTTTCGGCGGCATCGGCGCCTCCGGCATGGGTCATTACCATGGGCGCGAAGGCTTCCTCGAATTCAGCCACTTGCGCACGGTGTTCAAGGCCCCGGTCCATGACCCGCGTCGGGAATGGGGCTTGCTGCCGCCGTATGGCGAACACTACCTGGCGGCGATGCTGTCCATGGTCACCTGCGACTGAGCCTGGCGAGGATCTCCTGTGTTCAAGTCGATCACCATCGCCCAGCGCCTGTGGTCATGGGCGCTGCTGGCCACCTTGCTGTTCGTCGCTGCGGTGGGCTTTGGCGTCTACGGCCTGCACCAGGCTCGTGACAGCCTGCGGCGCATCAACGAAGACAACCTGGCGACCCTGCTGGCTTTCGGCGAAATCCAGCATCGCCTCGATGAAGGCCGGCGCCTGGCCTTGCTCGCCGTGCTCCACGACCCGGACGGGCCGCTGATGGCCGCGTTCGATCGTTCGGTGGAAATCACCCTCGGCACCATCGAAGCCAGCAACGCCGAGCTGGACCGGCACTGGCGTGCCTATCGCCAGCGTTCGCTGAGTGCCGAGGAGGAGCAGGTCGCTGACACCTTCGAGGGGCATTACGCGCGCTGGAACGAGGAACTGGCGATCTTGCTGGAGTCCTTGCGCGCCGGGGATTTCCGCCTGCCGGGGATCATCTCCTTCCTGCGCGTGGCCGAACCGGCCGGCAGTGCTGCCGGCGTCGAGTTGGGCAAGTTGCAGGTGCTCCAGCAAGCGGCAGCGGCACAGGCCTACGAGGTGGCGCAGCAACGCTACCGCGCCACGCTGCTGGCGTACCTGTTGCTGGCGGTGGTCGGTGTGCTGGTCGGCAGCGCAACGGCTGTTACCACCCTGACACGCCTGCGCCGCGCCTTCGGCCAGGCCGCCGAAGCCATGCGTGCGATTGCCGCCGGTGATCTGTCGCAGCAGGTACGGGTACAAGGGCGGGACGAATTCGCCCTGATGCTTGCCGACATCGCTGCCATGCGCGACAGCCTGCACGGGCTGATCTCGCAGATGCGCGATCTGGTCCGGCAGGTCGGTTGCGAGGCCACGCACCTGGCGGAGTCGGCGGAACTGGCCTCGCGGGCGAGCCAGCAGCAGGCCGAAGCGGTGCAGGGCATTTCCACTGCGGTGGAACATCTGTCCGGCTCGATCGGCGAGGTGGAGAACCACGTGGGGCTATCGCGGGATATCACCCAGCATTCGGCCGGGCGTTCGGGCCGCAGCGAGGGCTTTATCCGCGATATGGCCCAGGAAATGAACCGTATCAGCGATGTGATCAGCGACACCACCGTGCATATTCACCAGCTCGAAGGCTTCTCCGACGAGATCAGCGCGGTGCTGGGGGTGATCCGCAATATCGCCGAGCAGACCAACCTGCTGGCCCTCAATGCCGCCATCGAAGCGGCCAGGGCAGGGGAGCAGGGCCGGGGCTTTGCCGTGGTCGCCGACGAGGTGCGCCTGCTGGCCCAGCGCACCGGCCGTTCGATCGGCGAAATCGACCTGACCGTGCAGCGTCTCCAGGAAGGTACTCGTGCCGTGGTCGACGGCATGGGCCGGGTTGTGCTGCGGGTTCGCGAAGGCGTCAGCCTGGCCCATGAGGCCGGGGATTCCGTGGCGCAGATTCGCAGCGGCACGGATGATGTGATCCGCAGCGTGGACACCATCGCCACGGTGATCGAACAACAGGTCAGGGTGACCCGGGAGATGGTCGTACGGGTCGAGAATGTCTCGGCGGGCACCGGCGCCTTGTCTGCCAGTGCCGGGCGCAGCGCCATGGCGGCAGCCGACCTGGAGCAACTGGCGCGAGCGCTGGATCAACTGGCAGCGAGGTTCACCATGGCATGACACAGGGGCGGTATCGCGCCTCGAACACCACTCGATAACTATAAGGCTCAATTCCAAATGACCAGCCAATACCCCCGCCGCACCGTACTTAAAGCCACTGCCATTACTGCCGGAATCGGCCTGCTCGGGCGTTTCGCCCAGGCCGGCGAACTGTCCGCCGCCGACTACCAATCCCTCGATGCCTGGGCCATGGCCGAGGCCGTGCGCCGTGGCGAGCTGAGCCCGGAAGCGCTGCTCGATGCCGCGTTGGCGCGCAAGGCCCTGGTCGACCAGCAGGTCGGCTCGGTGAACATGCTCCACGAGGACTACGCCCGCACGCTTCTGGCCCGGCGCCGCGCCGCCGGCCAGCAGGCCATCGGCGCCCTGGCCGGGGTGCCGCTGCTGCTCAAGGATCTCAACACGTCCCTGCAAGGCACGATCACCAGCAATGGCAGCCGTCTGTTCAAGAATGCGCCGCCGGCCAGCCAGACCAGCACCCTGATCGCCCGCTACGAGCGCGCCGGTGCAGTGCCATTCGGCAAAACCACCTGCCCGGAGTTCGGCCTGACCACCACCACCGAATCCCTGGCCTGGGGCCAGACGCGCAATCCGTGGAATACGGCCCACAGCGCCGGCGGCTCCTCGGGCGGTGCGGCGGCGGCCGTGGCGGCAGGCATCGTGCCGGTGGCCCATGCCACCGACGGTGGCGGCTCGATTCGCATTCCGGCGTCCTATTGCGGGCTGGTGGGGCTCAAGCCCGGGCGCTATCGCACCCCTAGCGGCCCGGCACATTTCGAGGGCTGGTTCGGTGCCAGCGTGGGCAATGTGGTGTCCCGCAGCCTACGCGATACCGCCTTGTTCCTCGATGCCGGCCACGGCCACGAACCCGGCAGCGCCTACTGGACCCCGCCACCGGAACGCCCTTACAGCGAAGAGCTGAAGCGCGAACCCGGCAAGCTGCGCATCGCCGTGGTCCGCCAGTCGCTGACCGGAGCGCCCCTGGACCCGGCCATCGCCGCCACCCTGGAAAAGACCATCAAGCAACTCGGTGGCCTCGGTCACGAACTGGAAGAACTGAGTCTGGGCGTCGATCCACGGCAACTGTTCGGCGCCCACGGCATGGTCATCGGCACCGCCTTGCTCAGCCTGGTGCAAGAGCGTGAGCAGGCGTTGGGCCGGCCGGCGGATGCGGGTGACCTGGAACGCATCACCCGGGTGGTGCTGGAGCGCGCCCAGGGCACCAGGGGCCAGGATCTGTACCGAGCGCGACAGTCTTTCGAAAGCATCGGCGCGACCATGGAGCGGCATTTCGAACGCTTCGACCTGATCCTGTCGCCGGTCACCGCCAACCTGACGCCGCCGCTGGGCCTGCTTAGCCTCGACCAGGACTGGGACAGCTATGCCCGCCACGCCATGGGTAGTGCCAGTTTCACCGTGCTGGCCAACGTCAGCGGTCAGCCGGCGATCTCCCTGCCATTGGGCATGAGCGACAGCGGCTTGCCGGTGGGCATGATGTTGACTGCCCGGCTGGGCGGCGAGGGCGTGTTGCTGCGCCTGGCCAGCCAGATCGAGCAGGACACGCCATGGGCGGGAAGGCGGGCACGGATCTGAGTGTCAGCCAGCCTTGCGCAGGGTGAAGTTGATGCGTCGCGGGCCCAGCAGCGGATGGCGACCGTCCTTGAGCGGCAGGATGCCGTGGAAACGCAGACGGTCCTCGCCGCCCCAGACCATCACGTCACCATGCAGCAGGCCGACTTTCTGCGTCGCCTGCGCGCGCTCGTGGCCGCCAAGCAGGAAGGTGGCGGGCAGGCCGAGGGAAACCGAGACGATCGGCTGGCTGAAATCCCGTTCATTGCGATCCTGGTGCAGGGTCAAGCGATTGCCCGGCAGGTAGCTGTTGATCAGGCAGGCGTCCGGGGTGAAGTCCTTGAACCCGGCGGTGTCGGCTGCGGCCCTGGCCAGTTCGAGGAAAACCTCGGGCATGTCTGGCCATGGCAGGCCGCTCAACGGGTCGTTTGGGCTGTAGCGGTAGCCGCGCTGGTCACTGATCCAGCCCAGGTCGCCGCAGTTGGTGACGCGGACGGCAATGGTCCGTCCGCCTGGGGTGGTCATGTTGCGAAAGGGGGCGGCGAGAACGATCTGACGCAGCGCCGGGAGCAACTGCTCGACCCGATCCAGGGCGAAGCCGGGCAGGAGTACGACCTGCTGGCCGAGCCATTGCGCTTCGCGGGGTGCCGCTTGGGAGAAGAGGTCGATTTGCATTCGGGGATATTACCCCTGTTCCTGTGTGGATGCCGATGGCCCTATCGCTGGCAATGCCAGCTCCCACAGGGGGCGCGTCGATCACAAATATTGTGGCTGGGCCAGAACCCTGTGGGAGTCGGCGTTGCCGGCGATGAGGCCCTCGATTCATCCAGGAAAATCCAGGGCGGGCAGCTGCGCGATTAGAAAATCACCCAGCTTCTCTATCCCGGCCTCCCAAGCACTGCCTTGCGGCCACACCAGGTAATAGCCATCCCCGGTGGCCACGGCCTGGCTGAAGGGCAACGCCAGGCGCCCATCCCGCACATGCCTGCCGATCAAGGCCAGGTCACCGATGGAAATGCCATGCCCGGCCATGGCTGCCCCCATGCCCTGGTCCAGGGTGTCGAAACAGATGCCGCGGTTCAGGTCCGCTTCCAGACCACTGCCGTGCAGCCAGCGCTGCCAGTCCCGGCGGTCCGCGGAAGGATGCACCAGCGCTGCATCAGCAAGCTGTGCGGCATCCCAGGGGGCATCGCCCAGTAGCGCCGGGGCGCAGATCGGAATCAGCCACTCCTCGAACAACTTGCGGCACCTGACCTGCTCGCCGAAATGGCCGTTGCCGAGCAATACCGCGCAGTCATAGGGCTCGCTGGAGAAGTCGACACTGTCCTGGTCCATCCAGACGCTGGACAGTTGCACGCTGATCGCTGTCTGGGCCTGGCGAAAATCCTCCAGGCAGCCCAGCAGCCAGTGCATGGTCAAGGTCGAGGGGGCTTTCAGGCGCAGTTGCCGGCCACCGTCGCGAAACGGCTGGCAAGCCTGCTCGATCAGGCTGAAGGCGCCATTCAATTGCCTGGCCAGGCGCTGCCCGACATCGGTCAGGCGCAGGCGCGGGCCATGGCGTTCGAACAGACGACAGCCAAGATGATCTTCCAGGCTGCGGATATGTCGGCTGATGGCGCTCTGGGTCAGGGACAGCTCGTCGGCAGCGCGAGTAAAGGAGCAGGAGCGGGCGGCAACCTCGAAGGCGCGCAAGGCGTAGAGCGGGGGCAGGCGGTCGGCCATGGGCAGGGCTCATCATGAGTTGGAGTCATAGTAGGCCAGCGCATTTTGCGTTTTTCAAGGCGGCACCGGACAGGGACAATCCGCGTATTCAACGTACCGAGAGCCGAACATGAATACGCCGCTGCTGATCGCCTACCTGGGCACCGTTGTCCTGCTGATTGCCACCCCGGGGCCGGTGGTCCTGCTGGTGGTGGAGGCCGCCAGTCGTTCCGGCACGGCTGCTGCAGTACGTACCGCACTGGGCGCCAATGCGGCGTCGCTGGTACTGGTGGCTGCCGCCGCCGCCGTGCTGGCGGGTACCCTGGCCCTGAGCCCGCAGGTGTTGCAGTGGGGCGCGCTGTTCGGTTGCCTGTTCATTGGCTGGCTGGGGTTCAGTGGCTTGCGTGCTGGCGACGCCGGGGAGACTGCCACAAGGAGCAAAGCCAGTGGCTGGTGGCAGGGTTTTCTGATCGGGATTTCCAACCCCAAGGACATCCTGTTCTTCGTCGCCCTGTTTCCCCAGTTCATCCCGGTCACCGAGTCCTTCGGCAGCAGTATCGGGCTGTTGGCAACGCTTTGGCTGGTGGTCGACCTGGGCATCCTGGCCTTGTACATCGGCCTGATGCGCCACGCCCTGGCGCAGCGCTACAGGACGTGGGTGTCGCGGTTGTCGGCGTGGATGCTGTTGCTGCTGGCCGTGGTGGGGGTGGCCTATTGGTGTCGGGTGCTGCTGGCTTGAAGCAGCAGCAGGGTGCGCTCAGCGCGAAGCCACGGCCTTGGTGGTGTTGGTCTGCTGCAGCAGGACGGTCAACTGCGCGACCTGCTCCTGCAGGGCGTCGCGCTCCTGTTTCAGGCGCTGCAGTTCGTCGCGGCGAATCGAGACGTAGAGCGTCTGGGGCGGTGCTGCCGAGATCAGGGTTTGCATAGGGCACCTCACTAATGGCTTGTCACACAACTGAAGCGTAGACGCTTGACCGGGCGCGATTCTGAATTCTTTTTTTCATCGAGGGAACTTTTTTATTGGCTGCTGTCTCGCCGTTCGTCGTGAAACCATCGCTGCCGCGCACTGGACTAACCTTGTGCACTTCTTCCTTCGACTGGAGCATCGGCATGCAACTGGGAATCGTGGGACTGGGCCGCATGGGCGGCAATATTGCAAGACGCCTGATGCGCAACGGTCATCAAGTGGTAGTGAACGACCGCAATCAGGCAGCGATCGATGCACTGGTGGGCGAGGGCGCGCAAGGCGCTGCCGACCTGCCGGCGCTGGTCAGGCAGATGAACGCGCCACGGGCGATCTGGGTGATGCTGCCGGCCGGCGAGGCCACCGAGCAGACCCTGGCCAGGCTGGCCGACCTGCTGGAGCCCGATGATGTACTGATCGATGGCGGCAACAGCTTCTACAAGGACGACATCCGCCGCGCCGGCGAGCTGAAAAAACGCCAACTGCACTATGTCGATGTCGGCACCTCGGGCGGTGTGTGGGGCCTGGAGCGCGGCTACTGCATGATGATCGGCGGCGAGGAAACCGTGATCGAACGGCTCGATCCGCTGTTCGCCAGCCTGGCCCCGGGCGTTGGCAGCATCCCGCGCACCCGTGGCCGCGAAGGCGCGCCAAGCCGCGCCGAACAAGGCTACATCCACGCCGGCCCGGCGGGTTCCGGGCATTTCGTCAAGATGATCCACAACGGTATCGAATACGGCCTGATGCAGGCCTATGCCGAAGGCTTCGACATCCTGCGCGGCAAGGCCGGCGAGGCGCTGCCGGCGGAGCAGCGCTACGAGCTCGATCTGGCGCAGATCGCCGAGGTCTGGCGCCGTGGCAGCGTGGTCACCTCCTGGCTGCTGGACCTGACCGCCGACGCCCTGGCCGCCGACCCGGCGCTCAGCCGCTACAGCGGCGCGGTTGATGACAGTGGCGAAGGCCGCTGGACCATCGATGCCGCCGTGGAACAGGCGGTGCCGGTGCCGGTGTTGAGCAGCGCGCTGTTCGCTCGTTTCCGCTCCAGGGAGCAGCAGGGCACCTACGGCGACAAGCTGCTGTCGGCCATGCGTTTCGGTTTTGGCGGCCATGTCGAGCGTTCCGAATGAACAGATACAACGTCGAAACCGCTCCCCCTTGCACCCTGTTCCTGTTCGGCGCCAGCGGCGACCTGGTCAAGCGTCTGTTGATGCCAGCGCTGTACAACCTCAGCCGCGACGGCCTGCTGGACAACAACCTGCGCATCGTCGGCGTCGATCACAACGCAGCGACCGGCGCCGAGTTCGCCGAGCGCCTGGAAGCCTTCATGCGCGAGCGCGACAAGGGAGCCGCGGAAGGCGCGCAGTGCCTTGATCCGAAGCGCTGGGCACGCCTGGCCAGGCACATCGATTACCTGACCGGGGATTTTCTCGATGCCGCCACTTACCAGGCCATCGGCAAGCACATCGGCAAGTCGCGCAACGGTAATGCGATCTTCTACCTGGCCACCGCGCCACGCTTTTTCGCCGATGTGGTACAGCGCCTCGGCGCCGCCGGACTGCTCGACGAGGGCGAGGGCTTTCGCCGGGTAGTGATCGAGAAGCCGTTCGGCTCCGACCTGGCCAGCGCCGAGATGCTCAACGCCAGCCTGCTGCGGGTGATGAGCGAGAAGCAGATCTATCGGATCGACCATTACCTCGGTAAGGAGACGGTGCAGAACATCCTGGTCAGCCGTTTTTCCAACGGCCTGTTCGAGTCGTTCTGGAACAACCACTACATCGACCATGTGCAGATCACTGCAGCGGAAACCGTCGGGGTCGAGGAGCGCGCAGCGTTCTACGACCATACCGGTGCACTGCGCGACATGGTGCCCAATCACCTGTTCCAGTTGCTGGCGATGGTGGCCATGGAACCGCCGGCGGCCTTCGGCGCCGATGCGGTGCGCAGCGAGAAGGCCAAGGTGATCGGCGCGATCCGGCCCTGGTCCAAGGCCATGGCCCTGAAGAACTCGGTACGCGGCCAGTACACCGAGGGCAAGCAGGGACGGCGCAAGCTCAAGGGTTATCGCCAGGAACCGCGAGTGGCAGCGGACAGCCAGACGGAAACCTATGTGGCGCTCAAGGTGATGATCGACAACTGGCGCTGGGTCGGCGTGCCGTTCTACCTGCGTACCGGCAAGCGCATGAGCGTGCGCGATACCGAGATCGCCATCTGCTTCAAGCCAGCGCCCTACGCGCAGTTCCGCGACAGTGATGCGCAGCGGCCCAAGCCCAACTACCTGAAGATCCAGATCCAGCCCAACGAAGGCATGTGGTTCGACCTGCAGGCCAAGCGCCCCGGACCGGCCCTGGAAATGGAAACCATCGCCCTCGGTTTCGCCTACAAGGACTTCTTCAAGATGCAGCCGGCCACCGGCTACGAGACGTTGATCTACGACTGCCTGACCGGCGACCAGACCCTGTTCCAGCGTGCCGACAACATCGAAAACGGCTGGCGTGCGGTACAGCCGTTCCTCGATGCCTGGCAGGAGGGCGGCGAGGTGCATGAGTACGCCGCCGGGGAGGACGGTCCGGCGGCAGCGGACGAACTGCTCGGCAAGGACAAGCGCAGCTGGCATAGCCTGGGCTGAGCGCCCCACGAGTTTTTTCCTTTCTTGTGCAGGGCCCGTTGCAGACGGGCTTCCTGCCGTTTTCTGGCGCCATTTATTCGCCGCAATGGCATCTGGCTATATTTTTCGGAATGGGGCAATCTTGCGAAAAAACGGACCTGGTTCACATTTCGCGATATTTCATGTGACCTGAGTATTTACTTTTCGCGCAAACCAAAAAGGTCGTCCCATTGAACCGCATCCAGGCAGCGACCTCATCCGTTCGCAGGCGCCCGGCGCACCCGCTGCTGGCCAGGCAGAACAGAGTCCCGGGCTGGACTCGTTGCGCAGTAATCTGGCCTGTGAAGTCACTGACAACATCCTGTGCTGCCTGCCATTGTCCACGCACTACGGTCTGTATCAGATGCTCATGACCGTGGCCGCCGGGACCACCCCGGTAGTGGAGCAGGCTTTCAGCGGGCCTGCCTCTTGCAAGGACAGCATCGAGCGGCATCCGGTTGCCTACGGCACACCGGGATCACGCCGACAGATATCAAGGATGAGCAGCCTGTTTTTCAAATCCCATGCCTTTTCCCTGTACGGCCTGCCCGAAGGTGAGCGCTGCGCTTGCCTGATGGCGGAAAACAGGGCAGCGGCGGCCCATGGCCACCGCGCGATGGAAGTGGTGGATCCCAACCAGCGGACAGCGGATGTCGGCGAGCTGCTGGAGCACTGCCCGGATGGCCTTGCCACCTGGCCGGTCCCGGTGGGAGTCACTGTCAAACCGATGATGCCCGGCACGGGTAGCGGGCGAGTGGATCTCGTCTCGCTACGGGACCTGGCACGCAATGAGCAAGCCGCGGTGGCTGCATGAGCACCGCACGAGAGACGCTTATGGAAGAACCGACCTTCGATTTCGACAGAATGCTGTGCTTCACCCTGTATTCCACCGCCAATGCCATGGTCCGCGACTATGGCGAGCCGCTGCGCCGGCATGGCGTGACCTACCCGCAGTTGCTGGTGCTGATCGGCCTGTGGGGCGAGGACGACATGTCCATCAGCTCCCTCAGCGCAGTGACCCTGTTCGACCTCGGCACCCTGACGCCGATCATCCGCCGCCTGAGTGATGCGGGCTTTATCAGCGTCTACCTCGACCCCGGCGACCGGCGCCGGCGCAAGGTCCTGCTGACCGACAAGGGCAAGGCCCTCAAGCTCGAAGCCGCGCAACTGTTCGACTGCATGAACGGCAAGCTCGGCCTGGAGCCCGGCAATCGCCAGCAGATGCTCGACACCTGCAAGCAGATCCGCTCGCGATTACGTTGAGGTTTACGGATCGAGCGACTCCGGGGTATTGAAATTGGCCAGCCGGGGATCGTCTTCGGCGCACTCCAGCGCCAGCAAGGGCCCGCCACGCAACACCCACGACAGACTGCGTTCGCCACTTTCCCAGGCGGCTGAAAGTGTGGGTGTGAGTGCGCGCGGGACCAGGCTGAACATGGGTTGCCAATGTTGGCCCTGGCGGACCATCACTGGGGTTTGTGGGTCGCTGGCCAGGCTCAGCAACGCCTCGACCAGGGCCTGGTCGACGCGCGGTGCATCGCAGGCCAGGACCAGCAGCCAGTCATGCCGGGCGACCGCCAGGCCGGCGAGCACCCCGGCGAAGGGGCCGGGAAAATCGCCTTCGGCGTCCTGCACCAAGGTATCGGCGTAGGGGCGATAGGCATCCTGGTTGCGATTGCAGGAGATGATCAGGTCGTCGCTCAGAGGCCGCAGCGTCTTGTGCAGATGGGCGACCAGGGGCTCGCCACGCCATTCCAGCAAGCCCTTGTCCCGCCCGCCCATGCGCTGGCCGCGGCCGCCGGCGAGGATGAGGATGGAGCAGGGGGGGAGGTGGGTAGTCATGGGGCGGGGTTCCGGTTCACAAGGCGGTCACCTTCCCATGTGCAGCAGGCAGGTTTCAACTTTGTTGTGTTCAAGTGCCTCATCGCTGGCAAGGCCAGCTCCCACAGTGACCGCGTTCGGCCTGGATCCTGAGGTAAACCGAGATCCTTGTGGGAGTCGGCATTGCCGACGATGAGGCCAGCAAGCCCAACGGATATCCTCAGGAGCTCGCCTCGCCCGCAGGCAAAACAGCTCCGGCTTTCTTTTTCTGATACCCACTCACCCGCATCACCACCACAAAGAACACCGGCACGAACACCACCGCCAGGGTCGCACTGAGCATGCCGCCGACCACCCCGGTGCCGATCGCCTGCTGGCTCGCCGAACTGGCACCGGTGGCGATGGCCAGTGGCACCACGCCGAGGATGAACGCCAGCGAGGTCATCACGATCGGCCGCAAGCGCAGGCGCGCCGCGCGGACCGTGGCGTCGACCAGATCATGCCCGTCGTCCACCAGGCTCTTGGCGAATTCGATGATGAGGATGGCGTTCTTCGCCGACAGGCCGATCAGGGTGATCAAGCCGACCTTGAAGAACACATCGTTGGGCAGCCCACGCAGGGTCACCGCCAGCACCGCGCCGAGAATACCCAGCGGTACCACCAGCAACACCGAGGTCGGAATCGACCAGCTTTCGTACAGCGCCGCCAGGCACAGGAACACCACCAGCAGCGACAGCGCCATCAACAGCGGCGCCTGGCTACCGGACAAACGCTCCTGCAACGACAGCCCGGTCCATTCCAGACCGAAGCCCAGCGGCAGTTCGCTGACCAGGCGCTCGATCTCTGCCATGGCTTCGCCCGAACTGTGCCCCGGTGCCGGTTCGCCGCTAACGGCAATCGCCGGATAACCGTTGTAGCGGGTCAACTGCACCGGCCCGGAGACCCATTGCGCCTTGGCGAATGCGGCCAGGGGCACCATCTTGCCGCTGCTGTTGCGTACATGGATCTGCAGCAGGTCCTCGACCTGGCTGCGGCTGTCGCCCTCAGCCTGCACCACCACCCGCTGCATGCGGCCCTGGTTGGGGAAGTCGTTGACGTAGCTGGAACCCACCGCGGTATTGAGCACCGTGCCGATATCGGCGAAGGACACGCCGAGGGCATTGGCCTGCTTGCGGTCGATTTCCAGCTGTACCTGGGGGCTTTCCGCCAGCGCGCTTTCACGCACGTTGACCAGCACCGGGCTCTTTTCCGCCGCGGCGAGCAACTGGTCGCGGGCCGCCATCAGCCGGGCGTAGCCCAGGCCGCCACGGTCCTGCAGACGGAACTCGAAGCCGGTGGAGGTGCCCAGGCCGTCGATCGGTGGCGGCAATACCGAATAGGCAATGGCGTTCTTGAACTGGCTGAAGGCGATGGTGGCGCGCTCGGCGATGGCCGCCGCAGCGTCATCGGCGGCGCGCTCCGACCAGTCCTTGAGGGTGGTGAACACCAGCGCGGCGTTCTGCCCGTTGCCGGAGAAACTGAAGCCAAGGATCACCGTGGTATTGCCGACGCCCGGCTCGCCGGCATTGTGCGCCTCGATCTGCGCCGCCACCTGTTCGGTGCGCTCGCGACTGGCCCCCGGCGGCAATTGCACGTCAGTGATGGTGTAGCCCTGGTCTTCGGTGGGCAGGAAGGACGACGGCAACTGGCTGAAGCTGAACACCAGGGCGCCGAACAGCAGGGCGTAGACCAGCAGATAGCGCCCGGTACGGGCCAGGGCATGCACCACCCAGCGCTGGTAGCCATTGCTCATGGCGTCGAAGCGCCGGTTGAACCAGCCATACAGGCCGCGTCGTTCATGGTGTTCGCCCTTGGCCACCGGCTTGAGCAGGGTGGCGCACAGGGCCGGGGTCAGGCTCAGGGCAAGGAACGCCGAGAACAGGATCGACACCGCCATGGACATGGAGAACTGCTGGTAGATCACCCCCACCGAACCGCTCATGAAAGCCATCGGCAGGAACACCGCCACCAGCACCACGGTGATGCCGACGATGGCGCCACTGATCTGGCCCATGGCCTTGCGCGTCGCCTCCTTCGGCGGCAGACCTTCTTCCATCATGATCCGTTCGACGTTTTCCACCACGACGATGGCGTCGTCCACCAGGATGCCGATGGCCAGGACCATGCCGAACAGGGTCAGGACGTTGATCGAGAAGCCCAGGGCGAGCATGGCGGCGAACGTACCCATCAGCGCCACCGGCACCACCAGGGTCGGGATCAGGGTGTAGCGGATGTTCTGCAGGAACAGCAGCATCACCAGGAACACCAGGACCATGGCTTCGCCCAGGGTGTGGATCACCTGGGTGATCGAGACCTTGACGAAGGGCGAGGTGTCGTAGGGGATGTCGTACCGGGCGCCCGGCGGGAAGTAGCGCGACAGTTCGTCCATCTTCTCGCGGACCAGGGTCGCGGTCTGCATGGCGTTGGCGCCGGGCGCCAGTTGCACGCTGAAGGCGGTGGCGGGCTTGCCGTTGAGGCGGGTACCGAACTGGTATTCCTGGGCGCCGATCTCGACCCGGGCGACATCGCCGATGGTCACGCTGGAGCCGTCCTGGTTGGCGCGCAGGACGATGGCGGCGAACTCTTCCGGGCTCGACAACTGGCCCTTGACCAGCACGTTGGCGGTGATCTCCTGGCCACGACGGCCGGGCAGGTCGCCGATGCTGCCGGGGGCGACCTGGGCGTTCTGCGCGGCGATGGCGGTGTTGACGTCCTCGGGGGTGAGGTTGAAGGCAATCAGCTTCGCCGGATCGATCCAGATGCGCATGGCCCGCTCGGAACCGTACAGCTGCGCCTTGCCCACACCGGGCAGGCGACGGATCTCGTTCATCACGTTGCGCGCAAGAAAGTCGCTCAGCGCGGTTTCATCGAGACGCGGATCCTCGGCACTGAGGGTCACCAGCAGGAGGAAGCCGGTGGACACCTTTTCCACCTGCAGGCCTTGCTGGGTCACCGCCCGCGGCAGGCGCGACTCGACGATCTTCAGGCGGTTCTGTACATCGACCTGGGCAAGCTCCGGGTTGGTCCCGGGCTCGAAGGTGGCGGTGATGGTGGCGCTGCCCAGGCTGCTCTGGGACTGGAAATACAGCAGGTGGTCGGCGCCGTTGAGCTCCTGTTCGATCAGGCTGACCACGCTGTCGTCCATGGTCTGCGCCGAGGCACCAGGGTAGACCGCGTAGATCTCCACCTGCGGCGGGGCGACGTTGGGGTACTGGGCCACCGGCAGCTTGGGCAGGGCCAGGGCGCCGGCGAGGAGAATGAACAGCGCGACCACCCAGGCGAAAATCGGGCGATCAATGAAAAACCGTGGCATGGATCAGGCCCTCACTGGCCGGAAGTCTGGACGATGGGCTGGCTGGCGATGGCGGCAGGGGTGACCTGCACCTGGTCACCGGCCTTGACGTGTTGCAGGCCTTCGGTGACCACGCGCTCGCCCGGGGTCAGTCCATCGCTGACGATCCAGCGGTTGTTCTGCGCCGCGCCCAGCACCACCGCGCGTTCGACGATGCGCTGCTCGCCATCGACCACCAGCACCCGTGGCTGGCCGGCGCTGTCGCGCAGGATGGCCTGCTGCGGCACGCTGATGCCCTTGGGCTGTACGGCCTGCTCGACGCGCACGCGGATAAAGCTGCCCGGCAGCAGGTCGAGGTCGGGGTTGGGGAACTCGCTGCGCAGGGTGATCTGGCCGGTGCTCTGGTCCACGGCGATATCCGAGAACAGCAGCTTGCCGGGGAGCGGGTAGGGCGTGCCGTCATCCTGGATCAGGGTGACCCGGGCCTGATCCTGGCCGACCTGCTGCAATTCGCCGGCCCGCAGCGAGCGGCGCAGGGCGTTGATTTCGCGGGTCGACTGGGTGACGTCGGCATGGATCGGGTCAAGCTGCTGGATGGTCGCCAGGGCAGTGCTTTCGTTCTGCCCGACCAGCGCGCCCTCGGTGACCAGGGCACGGCCGATACGTCCGGAAATCGGCGCGGTGACCGTGGCATAGCCGAGATTGAGCCTGGCCCGTTCGACCGCCGCCTTGGCTGCGGCCACATCGGCATCCGCCTGCATCGCGGCGGCGCGGGCGTTGTCGTGGTCCTGGCGGCTGACGGCGTTGATGGCGATCAGTTCGGCGTAGCGCTCATCCTGCAACTTCGCCTGGTAGCGGGTCGCCTCGGCCTTGGCCAGAGTCGCCCGGGCGCTGTCGTAGTCGGCCTGGAACGGCGCCGGGTCGATGCGGAACAGCACATCGCCCTGTTTCACGTCGCTGCCTTCGCGGTATTCGCGCTTGAGCACCACACCGGCGACCCGCGCCCGCACTTCGGCGACCCGGGGCGCCTGGATGCGTCCGGACAGTTCGCTGCTGATCGCCAGCGCCTGGACCTGCACGGTTTCCACCGAAACGTTGGGCGTGGGCATTTGCGCTTCTTCGCCGGCTTTTTCATCGCCGCAGGCGGCAAGCAGGAGGAAGGTGGCGGCGAGGGGAAGAAGGCGCAGACGGGCGGGGCTTGAAGGAAACATAGGGATCTTCCATAAATGACCAGCGCATGGTACGCAGGCGCGCCGCCAGCGGCTGTGAAGCTCTGTAGAACGTCTGTTAAAAAGTGTGAAGAAATAACTTCTTACCTTTCCCGGTTCTATATCCTGCCGACTTTTCCTGCCCACCAGATCAAGCCGAGCCATGCCCAACATTCTCCTGGTCGAAGACGACTGCGCCCTGTCCGAGCTGATTGCCAGCTACCTGCAACGCAACGGTTTTACCGTCAGCGTCATCGCCCGTGGCGACCGGGTGCTGGAGCAGGTCAGGCGGGACAAGCCGGACCTGGTGATCCTCGACCTGATGCTGCCCGGCCTCGACGGTCTCCAGGTATGCCGCTTGCTGCGCGGCGAATCGCAGACCCTGCCGATCCTCATGCTCACCGCCCGCGACGACAGCCATGACCAGGTCCTCGGCCTGGAAATGGGCGCCGACGACTATGTCGCCAAGCCCTGCGAACCACGGGTGCTGCTGGCCCGGGTGCGTACCTTGCTGCGCCGCAGCAGCATCGCCGAGCCGCATCTGGAGAGCGACCGCCTGCTGATCGGCGGCCTGTGCATCGACCTGGCCGAGCGCACCGTGACCTGGCGCGGCCTGCCGGTGGAGTTGTCCAGCGGCGAGTTCAACCTGCTGGTGGTGCTGGCACGCAATGCCGGCACGGTGCTCAGCCGCGACCATATCCTCCAGCACCTGCGCGGCATCGAGTTCAACGGCACCGACCGCTCGGTGGACGTGGCGATCTCCAAGCTGCGGCGCAAGTTCGACGACAACGCCGGCGAGGCACGCAAGATCAAGACGGTGTGGGGCAAGGGCTACCTGTTCAGCCGCGTGGAATGGGAGGTCTGAGGCCGGGCCATGCTGAAGATCCTGATTCGCCTGTACCTGCTGACCATCATTGCCTACGCCGGGGGCATCTTCCTGATCCCGGACGCCATCCTGCACCTGTTCTACGACCGCTACATCGCCTACAACCTCGACCAGGCCCGGGGCGTGCAGAGCCTGATCGTCAAGCAGTTCCGCCAGGCGCCCGAGAGCGAGTGGCCGCAGGTAGCACGGGAACTGGCGGCGGATTTCGCACCGCTGTCGATCGAGCTGCGCAGCCGCGACCAGCTTGATCTGGGGGCTGAAGAGCGCAGCCGCCTCGATTCCGGGCAGAACGTGGTGCGCCTGGGCGACTGGGGCTATTACGAAACCGCCATCGCGCCACTGGACGGCAACTGGGTCGTCGCTCTGCGCAACCCGCCGGATCCGTTCGACATCAACCTGCTGTCGTGGGGCATCACCGTGCTGATCGGTGCCACCTTGCTCGGTTGCCTGTTGCTCTGGCTGTGGCCGCACTGGCGCGACCTGCAACGGCTCCAGGCCACCGCGCAGCGGCTCGGTCAGGGGCAGCTCTCCGAACGCACGCTGATTTCCCCGCGCTCGAACATCGGCGCTCTGGCGGCAGTGTTCGACACCATGGCCCAGGACCTGGAGCAACTGCTGACCCAGCAGCGCGAACTGCTCAACGCGGTTTCCCATGAACTGCGTACGCCGCTGACCCGCCTGGACTTCGGCCTGGTGCTGCTCTACGACGAGCTGCCGGCGGCCAGCCGCAAGCGCCTGATGCAACTGGTCGGGCATGTCCGCGAACTGGATGAGCTGGTGCTCGAACTGCTGTCCTATAGCCGTCTGCAGACGCCGGGGCAGCCGGTGGAGCAGGTCGAGGTGTCGCTGCTGGAGTTCGTCGACAGCATTCTCGGCAGCTTTGCCGAAGAGCTGGACAGCCGGGATATCTGCTGGGAAGTGCGGGGTGGGGCCGAGCAACGCTTCGCCCTCGACCCGCGCATGACCGCCCGGGCGATCCAGAACCTGATCCGCAATGCCATGCGCTATTGCCATCGACGCTTGCTGCTGGACCTGAGCCTGGACGAACAGGGCAATTGCCTGATTACCGTGGAGGATGACGGCATCGGTATTCCCGAGCAGGAGCGCGAGCAGATCTTCCAGCCGTTCTATCGCCTCGACCGCAGCCGCGACCGGGCTACCGGCGGCTTCGGCCTGGGTCTGGCGATCAGTCGGCGAGTGATCGAGAGTCAGGGCGGCAGACTCTGGGTGGAGCAATCGCCGCTGGGCGGAGCGCGGTTCAGCATCTTCCTGCCAGGGAATCCGGGCTGAAAGCTGTGTTCTAGACGTATTGACGACCTGGATCAGTGGCTATTGCCACAGGTCCTACTGCCCCTCGGGTAGTCCCGTGCCACCTTTCGGTGCAGTCCGGTGGGAAATTTCCTCGTCTCGCTGGGATATGTCTGATGTAAGCCATTTACCTTGCTGGCGAATAATCCGCCTCGTCCTGCGAGACATCGCACAGTCGACAGAGACTGATCGATGTCGCGCAGGGCATCCGGAATATTTGCCTCCCAACAAGGAAATTGGTCATGAAATACAGCGTTCTCGCCCTCCCACTGGCACTGATGATCGCGGCCGGTACCGCCGTCGCCGCCGACCCGATCGAGAAACAGGTCACCGTAACCGCCACCATCCCCACCGAAAGCTTCTACGTCGAGCCGGTAGGCGGCAACTGGATGAACGAGCCCCAGGACATGGCCTGGAACTCGTTCCAGCAAACCCTGCAACCGATCCGCAAGCAACTTCAGGTACGCAGCACCACCGGACCGATCTCGGCCTACCTGCTCAACCCGGCAACCATTACCAGCGGCGCCGATACCATCGGTCTTGATGTCAGCGTTGCCGGCAAGGCCCTGACCCTGACCTCCGCCGAGGTGATCAGCGAGGAGCAGGCCGCTCCCGGTGCCATCGTCGGCTTCGAAGTGGCGGCCAAGGCCGCAGGTACCGGGGGCTACACCCCGGGCAACTACCTCGGCGTGGTCAACATGATGTTCGAGACCACCACCGAGTAAACCCGGCTCACGTCCGTTCTCCCTTTCCAATCGTCCCCGGGCCGGCGCTCCCCATGTCGGGCCGGGGGTGGTTGGTGTTGCCTCCATCCGCTACGAGCAATCACACATGTCTCTTGCGACATCCATACGAATGGCGGTGGGCTGCTGCGTGGCCGCCGTCTGGCTGACCGACGTCAGCGCCAGGGAAGAGACGGGGAATACCAGTCAGCTTGGCATCCTGCGGCAGGCCGAAGGATTGCCGAAGGAATTCGACGAACACTTTTTCGACGTACCCCTGGCCGTGCGGGTCGACCTTGACGGTCGTCTGCTCGGCGAAGCCATGGTGGTACTCAGCCGTGACGAGCGGGTTCAGTTGCTGGAATTCACCGACACCCACGAAAGCCATGAACCGGAAACCGTGCGCCAGCGCTGGAGCGAGGCGCTGCAGGCCGGACAGGCCCTGGGCAACTGCGTCAAGGCCTGCCCCCTGGACCTGGTGGCCGTGCACTACAGCCTGGTGAACTCGCAGTTATCGATCCTGACCCGCAACGTCGAACGCGACCAGCAGGCCGCCTGGCACCAGTTGCCGGAGCAGGGCAGCCGCGGCGCGCTCCTGCGCAACCAGCTCAACCTCAGCCGTGATGGCCAGGAAACCGTCGGCCGCTACGCCTTGCGTGGGCAGGGCAGCGTCGGCAACTGGACCACCGTGGCCGAAGCCCAGGTCGATCGCAGCAACGAAGACCGCCCGCAAACCCGTCACCGGGTCGACGAACTGTTCGCCGAACAGGTGCACGAGGACACTTTCTTCCGCCTGGGCTATTTCACCCCGGGCGCCCAGGCCATGAGCCGCCAGCCACGCTTGCTGGGCAACAGCCCTGACACCACCCTCGGCCTGATGCTCGGCAGCAGCGACAGCCTGGCAATCGACAACGGCAAGGCCAGCGCCACGCCGATCCATGTCACCCCCAACCGCCCGGGGATCGTCGAGATCTACCGCAACGGCCAGTTGATCAACAGCCAGCCGGTGCAACCCGGCCTGCAAACCGTTGACACTCGGGTGCTGCCAGGCGGCATCTATGAAGTGGAAGTGCGCCTGATCGAGGACGGCCAGGTCACCTCGCGCAACCAGGAATTCATCTACAAGCCCAACAACTGGAGCAACAGCACCTCGCCGTGGCGCTACAACCTGTACCTGGGCAAGCAGAGCGAACTGCTGAGCAACTGGGACGACGAGGAGTACGGTGGCTTTGCCGCCGGGGTCATCACCAACTACCTGCTGCATCCGCGCATGGTGGTCGGCGGGTCGGCGCAGCGCATCGACGGGCAGATGCAGTACGGCACCTCGCTGGACTGGGATGTGATGGACCGCTTCAAGATCTTCGGCAACCTGTTCCATACCGACGAGCAAGGCAATGGCTACGATCTGCAGGGAGTCTGGCACCACGAGTCGGGCAGCGTGGTCGTCAGTCACAACCGCTCCTGGCTGGATTATCCGCGCCAGCGTCGCTTCGACGACTTCGGCTACCCGTATGACCGCGAGCAGCCCCGCACCCGAGAGTTGCGCCAGTCATCGCTGTCCATCAGCCAGCGCGTCACGCGCCGCAGTACCGCGACCCTGCGCCTGAGCCAGAGCGACGGAGGCTACAGCAACAGCGGCATGGCCCTGGACCTGGGCTGGTCGCAATATGGCCAACTGATGGGCTCGGACGCCAACTGGCGCGTCGCGCTGTTCGACCGGCCAGGCAATCCCAGCAGCGGCAACCAACGCAACCGCGGCGTCACCTTCAGCCTGAGCATGAGCCTCGGCGGCCCGGGCAAGCGCATCTCCGGCAGCATCGGCTCGCGCACCTCGCGCGATGGCGGACGTGACCTGACCAGTTCCGTGACCTATCAGCAGGACCTCGACGGCAGCACCCTGCGCAGCGTGGGCGGGACGGTCAACGGCGATCGCTACGGCGCGTCGTTCGCAGCCAATGCGCAATTCGAGAACAGTGCCCTGTATGGCGATGCCTATGTGCAGAATTCCTCGTACAACAACCAGGTCAGCGCCGGCCTCAACCTGGAAAGCACGCTGGCCGTGGGCGGCGGCAAGTTTGCCCTGAGCGGCCAATACGTTCCCTACGATGCCGGGCTGATCGTCGATGTCGAATCGGACTTCCCCGACCTCAAACTGCGCGTCGACGACCTCGACGGCCATGCCAGCGTGCTGCGCCCGGGGCGCAACGTGATTCCGGTAAGCGCCTACAAGTCCGGCAGCGTGCAGCTGGACTTCGAGGACGGCAGCGTGCCCGCGGCGGTGATCCAGCCGTCGTCGCTGACCTATCACCTCAACCGTGGCGGGGTCGATTACCGCGTGCTGCGGGTGATGCGCACGGTGACCGTGCTCGGCCGCCTGCTCGACCACCACGGCCAGCCGTTGCGCGGGGCCATGGTCATCAACCACGCCAGTCGCAGCGTCAGCGAGGCCGACGGTTTCTTCGCCGTGGAAATGAGCGAATCGACGCCGACCCTGGAGATCCGCCAGGGTGGCCAGCGTCTGTGCCTGCTCAGCTTGAACACCGGCATCCAGCGCCAGGACGATGTCCTGCTGGTGGGCGACCAGGTCTGCTCGCCGGATAGCCTGGCTGCTTCTCCCAACCCTGCAAACGGAGGCGAAGCGTGATGCTGCGCAACTCTTATCTGTTCCGCGCGGCATTGGTGGCCCTGGTCCTGTACTGGGCGCCGCCCGTGCAGGCGACGGAGGTGACCATCACCGCCCAGTACCGCAATGGCAACGAATTCACCAACACCACGCCCCAGGCGGCCTTCTGTCGACAATGGCCACACTACTGCAACGGCGTGGAAACCGTCGGGCTACCGATCACCTACGACAAGAAAACCACCCACAGTGCCCCCGATCACCGCGATCTGTTCTACATCAAGGTGCCCGCCCGGCGCACGATCACGGTCAGCCATGAACTGACCGGCGAGTCGTATCAGCTGACGTTCGAAATCTTCGCCATCAGCCAGCACGTCGATGCGCCCAACAACAACCCGGTATTCACTTTGTACGTGAGGGGTGGTTGCGGCTATCTGTTTACCCTGGGAGCCGGTAGCTGGGCTTCCTATCTATGGAGCGTGAGAAACCCGGCAAGTCCGGATTATTGCTACCCGATCGGCAGCCCCGGCTCTCCCGGGCTGGTGCGTAATGTCCAGATTCGCGACTTCGGCGTGGCCTACCGCCTGGTCACCCCGTCGCCGTTGCGCATGAAGCAGGGCCTGTATCGCGGCCAGACCAGCTACCAGGTCGGTCCGGGCGCCGACTTCGACTTTGGCAACGACGTTACCAACCTCAACACCAGCGAACTGACCATCAATTTCGAGCTGGACGTGGTCCATGCCTTCGTCATCGATTTCCCCGCCGGTTCCGACCGGGTGGTGCTGGAGCCACCAGGCGGCTGGACCCGCTGGCTGAACCACAAGCAACTGCCCGAGCGTCTGTACCGCGACCTGCCACTGCGCATCTGGTCGTCCGGACCGTTCACCGTGCACACCCGCTGCGAATACCCATTGGCCGGGCAGTGCGCGATCCGCAACGACGCCAACGACCACCAGGTGCCGGTGCAGGTCGCGCTGACCCTGCCCAACGTGATCCTGCACAACGGCCAGCAGGTCAGCCGCCTGCCGCTACCGGTGGGCGAAGCCACGGCCATCGAGATGGAGGCCACGCAACCGGCGATCAGCCGTGGCGGCAGCCTGCACTTCCAGGTGGACAAGGCGGCGGTCGGCGAAATGACCCGTTACCCCGGCGCGCGATACGAAGGCGATGTCACCGTCGTCTTCGATGCCGATTTCTAGATGTTAAGGAGCTGCACCATGAAAACCCTGCTGTTCTGTGTCTTCCTGACGTTGCTGGCGGGCACCGCGCAGGCCGGCCCGCAGATCAACGTCGGCGGCCTCTACGATTACCTCGACGACGGCTCCAGCACCCTGCTCAAGCGCGTGCGCAACCTCGGTGACACCACGGCCTTCGTCAAGGTCAGCGTGGTCGAACTGGTCTATGACGGGCAGGGCGCGCCGCGCGAGGTGTCCCACGACAACCAGCCGGTGGGCGACCGGCCACTGATCGCCAGCCCGGCCCGGCTGATCGTGCCGGCTGGCGGCATGCAGGCGGTGCGCCTGCTGTACCGCGGCGAACGCGAGCGGGAGCGCTATTTCCGCCTGCGCTTCGTCCCGGTGCTGCCGGAACACGGCGACGGGTTTGCCATCACTGATGAAGAAGCCCAGCGCTACGAGCAGGAGCTCAAGGCCGGGGTGAACATCCTCGCCGGCTACGGCTCGCTACTGTTCATTCGTCCGCAGCAGACCCAATACCGCACCGACATCAGCGAGCTGGACGGCCAGTTCCGGGTCAGCAACCAGGGCAGTGCCACCGTGGTCCTCGACCATTTCAACGACTGCGATCGCAGTGGCAAGCAGTGCGCGGTGGCCACCAAGCACCATATCCGCCCTGGCCTGGAGCGCTCGTTCGCGCGGGTAGCGGGGCGGGTTTATCGCTTCGAACTGATCGAGGGAGGAGAGCGGCGCCGCGTAGAGATCAAGGGCTGAATTGCACGTTCGGAAATTTCCGTCGCTATCGCAGGAATTGTCCGGTGCACATGCACCGGTCTGGCGACCGATACTTCTGCTGCCAAAGGTAGTGGCACTTTGCTGCTATCGAGAGCGTTTGCCATTCAGCCCATGACGGCAGGTATGCCATCGAGAAGTGAGGGATTCATGTACAGAGCCATGATCGTGGATGATCACCCGTTCATTCGCGCCAGCGTCAGGATGCTGTTGCGCCAGGAGCAGTTCGAAATCGTCGCCGAAGCCGACAATGGCGTCGACGCCTTGCGCCTGATCCGCGAGCACGAACCGGACATCGCCATCCTCGACATCTCCATTCCACGCATGGACGGCCTGGAGATCATCACCCGGGTCAAGACGGCGAACATGGCCATGAAGATGCTGGTGCTGACCTCCCAGGTGCCGGGTTATTTCTCCATGCGCTGCATGCGCCTTGGCGCTTCGGGCTTCGTTTCGAAGAACGACGACCTCAACGAACTGCGCAAGGGCATCATGGCGGTGATGTCCGGCTATACCTATTTCCCCGAGGTGTCGCTGAGCTCGGTGAACCGCTACGACTGCCAGGCGACCGAGGTGCAACGCATCGAACGCCTGACCGATCGCGAACTGCTGATTCTCCAGCAACTGGCCCGCGGCCTGAGCAACAAGTCGATCGGCGAGGCCATGCTGCTGAGCAACAAGACCATCAGTACCTACAAGACCCGATTGCTGGAAAAGCTCAGGGTCGACTCCCAGGTGGACCTGGCCGACCTGGCCAGGCGTCATGACCTTATCTGATGACGATAAAACGCCTCGCCGGATTTCTGCTGCTACTCATGTTGTGCCTGTGGCTGGGGGCTGCCCATGGTTGGGGCGAAGCGCCCAGCCTGCTGGCCCGTTCCAGCCTCGATGAGGGCCTGCGCCTGCAACTGGACGACGACGACCGTCATTGGCTGTGGGCACGCCGCACTTTGTGGCTGGGGGTGAGCCGTCCGGACCGGGTGCCGTTCGATATCACTACCACCGGGCGTGACTACGAGGGCCTGACCGCCGACTACGCCGGCCTGCTCGGCGAACTGCTCGGGGTACAGGTGCGCGTGCGTCGCTACGCCACCCGCAGTGGCGCCCTGGATGCGCTCAATCGCGGTGAAATCGACCTGCTCGGCACTGCCAACGCCGACGAGGCGGCACGCAGCGGCTTGCTGCTGTCGCGGCCCTATGCGGAGAATCGCCCGCTGCTGGCCAGCCGCAACGACCGCAGCGTCCCTCCGGACCCGCGGCAACCCGGGGTGCGCCTGGCCCTGCGCGAGGGCTATCTGTCCGAGGAGCATGTGCACCAACTGTTTCCCCATGCCCGGCCGATCTTCTATCCATCGGTGCTCAATGCTCTCGGCGCCGTGGCCTTCGGCCAGGCCGACCTGTTTCTCGGTGACGCCCTGGGCACCCAGTACCTGTTGCACAAGAGCTACCTGACCCAACTGCAGCTGTGGCCCACCGAGCCGTTCCAGGACGGTCACTACGGTTTCGCCCTGAGCCCCGCCAATCGCCGCCTGAAGGCGCTGGTCAACCAGGCGCTGCAGCGCATTCCGGAGCAAACCCGCCTGGATATCCTGCAGCGCTGGAACGCCGGCACCAGCGAATTCGCCGAGCGCCAGCAACTGGACCTGAGCCCGACGGAACAGGACTGGCTGCAGCGCCATCCGCGGGTCAGGGTGGCCATCGACGAGCAGTTCCTGCCCATCAGCTATCGCGACGATCGTGGCGAGTTCCGCGGGATCAGCGCCGACCTTCTGGAACTGATCACCCAGCGCAGCGGCATGGCCTTCGACATCGTCCAGGGCGGCGGATTCGGCGACATGGTACGGCGCCTGGAAGACAACGAGGTCGATCTGCTCTCGGCAGTGCCGTTCAGCCAGCGGCGCCAGCAGCAGGTCGGTTTTACCCGCTCCTGGCTGAGTAACAGCCTGGTGCTGGTCACCCGCGACAACGCCACCGTCGACAGCCTCGATGAACTCGCCGGCAAGCGCCTGGCCCTGGTCGAGGGCAGCGTGCTGGAGGACTATCTGCGCGAGCAGCATCCGCGCATCCGGCCGCTGTGGAGCGATGGTCCGCTGCAGGCGCTGGAGCGGGTCGCCAACGGCGAGGCCCAGGGTGCGGTGGTCAGCCTGATCGGCGCGCGCTACACCATCGCCCGGCATTACCGCGAACAACTGCGCATCAGCTCCGCGCTACCGGTCCCGGCAATGCACTTCGCCTTTGCCAGCCGCCGTGATGCCAGCGAACTGCTGTCGATCATGAACAAGGCGCTGCTGAGCATTACCCCGCAGGAAATGGACGAACTGACCAACCGCTGGCGCAGCGAGGTGATCGTCGCCGACAGCTATTGGCGCAAATACCGCGGCATGATCCTGCAGGGCTTCCTCATGACCGGCGCCTTGTTGTTCTTTGCCGTGTACTGGATTCGCGGCCTGCGCCGCCAGGTGCGCCGGCGCCAGGAGGCGGAAAAGGCCCTGTGCGACCAGGTCGAGTTCATGCGGGTGATGATCGACGGCACGCCGAATCCGATCTATGTGCGCGACCGCAAGGGCCATCTGATCACCTGCAATGTCAGCTACCTGGAAGCCCTCGGCGTGCCGTTCGAGGCGGTGATCGACCAGGCCCTGCCGGAATGGCTGATCGGCGCGGAGCAGGCGCGGCAATGCCGCGAGGCCTATCGCCAGGTCATCGCCCTTGGCGAGGCGGTGGTGGAGGACCGCGAACTGGTCCTGGCCGGGCGTCGGGTCACCATCTACCACTGGATGCTGCCGTACCGCGGCAGCAACGGCGAGGTCAACGGACTGATCGGCGGCTGGCTCGACATCTCCGAACGCCAGCAGTTGTACCAGGCGCTGGAAATGGCCAAGGACGACGCCGAGGCGGCCAACCGGGCCAAGACCAACTTCCTCGCGACCATGAGCCATGAGATCCGCAACCCGCTCAATGCCTTGCTTGGCATGCTCGAACTGGCCTTGCGCAAGTCCGATGAAGGCCTGCTCGACCGCCTGGCCCTGGAGGTCGCGTCCGGCGCGGCGCGGGGGCTGCGCGACCTGGTCGGCGACATTCTCGATATCACCCGCATCGAGTCCGGCCACCTGACCCTGTCGCCGCAGCAGGTCGACCTGCACCGCGAGGTGGAAAGCACGGTGCGCCTGTTCGAGGGCCAGGCGCGGCAAAAGCGCCTGCAACTGAAGCTGGACATGGAGGGCCACGGTCCGGTGCAGGTGCTGCTCGATCCGCTGCGTTTCAAGCAGGTGCTGTCCAACCTGATCAGCAACGCGATCAAGTTCACCGACGAGGGCATGGTCTGCGTGACCCTGGCCCTGGACATCGGCCGCGAGCGGGTCGGCCTGCACCTGTCGGTGGAGGACACCGGGGTGGGTATTCCCGCCGACGAACTGGCGCAGTTGGGTAATCCGTTCCGCCAGGCCAGCAACAATCACCAGGGCGCCCGCAGCGGCGCCGGTCTGGGACTGAGCATCAGCCAGGCGCTGTGCGCGATGATGGGCGGCGACGTCCAGCTGGACAGCATCCTCGGGGTCGGCACCCGCGCCCTGGTGCGCCTGGACCTGCCGCGCCTGACACCCTCCGAGGCGGTGCTGGCCAGCCTGCCGCAGCCAGAAGCGGGTGAGGTGGCCTCGCTGGATATCCTGGTGGTGGACGATTACCCGGCCAATCGCCTGCTGCTTCAGCAGCAACTGAGTTACCTCGGCCATCGCGTGGTCACCGCAGCCAACGGCCATGAAGGTCTGCGCACCTGGGTGCGCCAGCGCTTCGATGTACTGATCACCGACTGCAACATGCCCGGCATGAACGGCTACGACTTGACCCGCGCGGTGCGCGAGGACGAGCGGCGCAAGGGCAAGCCTTCGGTGCTGCTGCTCGGCTGCACCGCCAATGCCCAGCCGGAAGAGCGGGTGCGCTGCCTGCAGGCGGGGATGGACGACTGCCTGTTCAAACCCCTCAATCTCAAGGAACTGGCTGGCAAGCTGGCGCCCTGTGCGCAAGGCCGGCGGGCCGGCGGGCCGGCGAACCGGGTGCCGATGCCGAGCTGGGCGAGGGCCACGATCTGTCCAGCCTGCGTCAGTTGACCGGCGGCGACGGCAAGGCGATCAAGGACCTGTTGCGCGACCTGCTGACCAGCAACCGCGACGACCTGACCCGCCTGGCCCAGCTCGATCCCAATGACCTGCGCGGGCTGGCCGACCTGGCCCACCGGGTCAAGGGCGGCGCACGGATCATCAAGGCGCGCTGGCTGCTGCGGGCGTGTGAAAACCTTGAACAGGCGGTTCACGGGCATCGTTCGGCAGAGCGCATCGATCCGCTGGTGGAAGATCTGCGCCAGGCCATGGCCGCGCTGACCCAGCGCCTGGAGCAGGTCTGCCAGGCCTGAGCGGTGACCGTTGGTACACGTCGGAGATTTCCGCCGTCGGCTGGGAAGCCTCCTGATTCATCTATGGCGAAGCAGTAGCACCATGAGGCTTCGACCTTTGCGAGGGAAGTGGATGTGCCTGCCAAGTCTTTGCGTGTGTTGATCCTTGAAAACCAGTCGTTCCAGCGCGCCATCGCGGTGAAGATCCTCGGTCAGCTCGGCTGTCGGGAGGTCTTCGAGGCCTCCGGCGGCAGCGAGGCGCTGGCCTTGCTCGAACGTATCGGTCCGGTGGACGTAGCGGTGTGCGATGTACGGATGGAGGGCATGGACGGCCTCGAATTCATCCACCGCGCCGCCCAGGCCGCGCTGATCGGCGGCGTTATCGTCAGCAGCGGCCTGCATTCCGAGGTGCGCCGGGCAATCACCCAACTGGTCACGGGCCTGGGCGTCGCCTTTCTAGGCGATGTCGGCAAGCCGCTGCACCTGGACAGCATGCGCCAGGCGCTCGATCGCAGTCGCCAGCCGCTGGTGCTGTCGTTGCCGGCGCCGATGGCCGCGGCGCAGATCACCGAAGCGGATATCCGTCGTGGCCTGTCGTACAAGGAGTTCATTGCCCACTATCTGCCGCGCTGCGACCTCGGCAACGGCGAGATCCGCGGTGTCGATGTGATCGCCCAATGGCAGCACCCGGTGTTCGGTGCCCTCGGGCAAAACCAGTTCATGCCGCTGCTGGCCCGCTGCGGTTTGCTCGACGACATGCTGGTGGTGTTGCTCGAACAGGGGCTGGAGTTGCAGCGCACGCTGATGTCCGCAGGCCAGGTGGTGCGCATGTCCTTTGCCCTGCACCTGGCGCAACTGGGCGGCCGTGGCCTGACCCGGCGGATCAAGTCGCTGATGCAGTTCCATCGCTCGGTGGGGCAGGGCATCGGCTTCGAATTGATCTTCGATGGCCCGGGCGAGCCTTCGGTCATGCACCTGGAAAGCCTGGTGCGCTTGCGCCTGCTCGGCTGCGGGCTGGGCCTTGGCGAGTTCGGTGCCCATGCCGGGTCGTTGCAGCGCCTGTGCCAATTGCCGTTCAACGAGGTCAAGACCTCCGCCCAGTTCATGCACGAGCTGGAAAACCAGCCGCGTCATCGTGCCGTCCTGCGCGCTTGCCTGGGGATTGCCGGCGGGCTCGGCCTGGGCATCACCGTGACCGGGGTGGAAAGCGCCGAACAGCATCTGCTGCTGATGGACATGGGCTGCACTCTGGGCCAGGGGCGCTATTTCGCCTCGCTGCTGAGCCAGGAAGAGCTGGTCAGGCGGCTTGATGCCAATGCACGTAACGGATGAACGGTGCCAACAAGAAGGTTTGCGTACGCGCTATACCGACTACTATCAATGTGCTACAAAATTTGCCTTGTAGTTCAAACCATTACTGCACAAGGAAGTAGATTCATGACTGAAGCCACGCTGATCGAATTCGTCACCGCCGATTCCATGACCACCCTGCTGCAAGATGCAGGCTGCCGCGTCAATCGCATCGAACAGAATCAGGTGGTCCAGCTGCAGACCGCCAGCCAGGGCATTGGCTACGCCGTGCGCTTCGGCAACGCCGCCAAGGAACTGGGCCAATTCCTCGATTTCACCTACAGCTGCACCCTGCGCGTGCAGGGCGACATTCCGGCAAACCTGGTCAACCAGTGGAACATCTCCCGGCGTTTCTCGCGCCTGTCGTCCCAGGGCGAGTTCCTGGTACTGGAGCAGGACGTGGTGGTCGCCGACGGCGTAAGCCAGAAAAACCTGCTGGGCTCGCTGGTGCTGTGGGACCGCGTGCTGCAGGAATTCATCATCTACCTGCGTGACTTCAGCCGTAACCTTGCCGCCGAGCAGGCTGCCGCAGAGGCCCGCGCCTCGTGAGTCGCAAGCTCTGGGCCGGCGCCGGTGCGCTGGCCGTCCTGGCGCTTGCAGTAGGTCTGGCGCTGCGTCCGGGTGCCGACCCGGTCGCGGCCAGCCGTGCGGTGCCGGAGTCCACTGAAAGCGGCACTGCACTGGCCAGCCTTGGCGAGCAGAAGGTCGATGCCGATGAACTGAAGGCCCTGTTCGCGCAACTGCCGGTGCAGGCCCGCCAGCAACTGCGCAACGACCGTCCCGCCCTGGAAACCTGGATTCGTGCCCGTCTCGCGGAAAAGGCCCTGTACCAGCAGGCCGAAGCCAAGGGCTGGTCGAAGCGTCCGGACGTGGAGGCCCAGACCCGGGCGGCCACCGAGCAGATCGTCCTGCGCAGCTACCTGAACAGCGTCACCGCCGTACCTGCGGACTTCCCCAGCGACGAAGAGCTGAAACAGGCCTACGAGAACGGCAAGGCGTCCTTCCAGGTGCCGGCGCTGTATCGGGTCAGCCAGATCTTCCTCAACGTGCCGGACGAAAGCGCGCTTGAATCGGTACGCAAGCAGGCCCAGACCCTGGCCAAGCGTGCCCAGTCCGGCGATGCGGACTTCGCCGAGATGGCGCGGACCTATTCGCAGGACAACGGCAGCGCCACCCGTGGCGGCGATACCGGCCTGCAGCCGCTGAACCAGTTACTGCCGGAAGTACGCGGCACCGTGTCGAAGATGAAGGTGGGTAGCGTCAGCGAGCCGCTGCAAAGCTCGCTGGGGCTGCACGTCATCAAGCTGACCGAGTTGCAACCGGCGCGTGTCGCGACCTTCGAGGAGATGCGCGGGCAACTGCGCGACGCCTTGCGCAGCCAGCGCCAGGAGCAGGCGGCCAAGACCTACGTCGAGGGCATGTTCAACAGTGCCACGCTGAGTATCGACGGGGCGGTGCTGAACCAGGTGATCGAAGCCGAGCGTTGAGTTTCACCGGGGGCCGCTTTGCGGCCCTTTCGCCGGCAACGCCGGCTCCCACAGGATCGCGGTGCACCGCCGGACCTTGTGGGAGTCGGCGTTGCCGACGATGAGGCCATCAGCTACACACGGGAACGATCTGACCCTCCTGGGCATTCCCGGCCTGCAACTGCCGCCGATAACGCGGCAGTGCCATCCCCAGGAACCCCGCCGCCAGCACCAGCAGCATCACCGATGCCGCCAGGGCATAGCGCAACGACTCGCCCCTCAGCGTCGCGCCGAACCAATCACTCAAGACCCCGATCAGCAACGGCCCCAGGCCGACCCCGAGCAGGGTCATGGCCATGACGAAGATCGCCGTGGCCTGGGCCAGGCGCGTCGCCGGGAACAGGTGACTAATGGCACCGAGGCACGGCGTCGCCCACCACACCCCGAAAAAGCCAAACGCACTGTAGAACAGGAACGCCTGCGGCACCGGCACGCTGTCGATATGGAAGGCAATGCCCTGTGGCCAGAGAAAGTAGGCGAGGGCAAAGGGAATGCTGAGCAGGGTCCCAAGCAAGGGGACGCCGATCTGCCAGCCCACGTCCCGGCGCACCAGGCGGTCGGTGAGCAGGCCGCAGGCGAGGGTGCCCAGGGTCGAACCGCTACCACCGATCACCCCCACCAGAAAGCCCGCTTCCTGAAGGTTCAAACCATGGGAGCGAATCAGGAAACTCGGGCTCCAGGTGCCAATGGCATAGCCGGCGATCGCTGCGGCACCACCGGTCAGTACCAACCAGGTGAATGACGGCATGCGCAGCAGTTCAAGCAAGGTCTCCAGCCAGCCCGCCTCGGGGGCCGAGCGCTGTTGCACCGGTGCCGGCTTCGGTGCCCGTACCGTCAGCAACAGCACCAGCCCAAGCAGGATCCCCGGCGCACCGATCAGCAGGAAGGCATAGCGCCAACCATGCTGCTGAGCGATCCAGCCGCCCAGGCCCAGTCCGACGATCGCCCCCAGGCTCGACCCCAGCATCAGCACTGCCAGCGCCGTGGAGCGGCGATTGGCCGGATACAGGTCGGAGACCATCGCCACCGACGGCGCCGTGCCGCCAGCTTCGCCCACCGCCACGCCGATGCGGGCCAGGACCAGGGTGAGGAAGTTGCCAGCCATGCCGCAGAGCATGGTCATCAGGCTCCAGGCCATGCAACTGAAGGCAATCACCGGCTTGCGCCCAACACGGTCGGAGAGCCTCCCGAGGGGAAAACCGAAGACCGTATAAAACACCGCGAAGGTCACCCCCGAGAGCAGGCCGATGCCGGTGTCGGAAATGCCGAATTCGAGCTTCACCGGCTCGATCAGGATCGCCATCAGCTGGCGGTCGATGTAGTTGAAGACGTAGATGCTGGCGAGCACCAGCAGGGCGTAATGCGTGCGCCAGGTAACGGGCGGGGATGGGTTCACGGCAAGGTTCCTGTTCTTGTTTTATCGAGCCCGATCGTCGACGCAGCGGGCTGCCGTTTCATCGTCCGTTCAGACCAGTTTTCGCTGTATCCGCAAGGCGCCAACGACCTTGTCCGAAGACACGAAACTAGTCTTCTCGGACGATGTTTCACCCCCGTTCGCCGTCAATCATGCAGCCATCTCCGAGGCTGCGGCAGGCCGGTCAGCCCGGAACACAACAAGAATCGAGGAGCTGACATGAGCATTCTGTTCGAGCCGGTGCGCCTGGGCGAACTGCGCCTGGCCAACCGTATCGTCATGGCCCCCATGACCCGCAGCCGGGCCGACCAGCAGGCGGTGCCTGGGCGCGAGATGGTCGACTACTATCGCCAGCGCGCCGGAGCCGGGCTGATCGTTGCCGAAGGCACCGCACCCTCCGTCAGCGGCCTGGGCTATTGCCGTACGCCGGCGATCTACAACGCCGAACAGATTGGCGCATGGCACCGGGTGACCGAGGCCGTGCATGACCAGGGCGGACAGATCGTCCTGCAACTGATGCATGTCGGCCGCGCCGCCAGCCGCTTCAACAAGCCGGACGGCGCCGCCACCGTGGCGCCTTCGCCGATCCGCGCGCGGACCCAGGTGTTCAGTGACGCCCAGGGCATGGTCGATACCGAAGAGCCGCAGGCGCTGAGCCTGGAAGGCATCGCCACGGTGATTGGCGAGTACCGCCAGGCCGCACTGAATGCCCGCGAGGCCGGGTTCGACGGGGTCGAGCTGCATTGCACCAGCGGCTACCTGCCGATGCAGTTCCTCGCCTCGGGCAGCAACCTGCGCGAGGACGCCTACGGTGGCAGCGTGCACAACCGTGTGCGTTTCGTCGCCGAGACCGTGCAGGCCATGGCCGACGCCATTGGCGCCGGGCGCGTGGCGCTGCGCATGTGCCCGGGCAATCCGTACAACGACATCCATGACGACGACCCGGCTGCAACCGCCATCGCCCTGTGCCAGGCGGTGGCCGGGTTGCCACTGGCCTACCTGCATGTGATGCGCTCGCCGATTCCGGGACTGGATGCCTTCGCCCTGGCCCGTGAGCATGCGCGCCAGAACCTGATCCTCAACGACGGCTTCGACGGCGCCTCGGCACGCCTTGCCCTGGAAGCGGGCGAGGGCGCGGCGGTGTCCTTCGGCCGGCACTTCATCGGCAATCCGGATCTGGTCGAACGCCTGCGTCACGGCCAGCCGCTGTCCGGCTTCGAGCGCAAGACGCTCTATACCGCCGGTGCCAAGGGCTACAGCGACTACCCGACGTTCAGCGGCGAACTGGAGGTGAGCCCATGAGCCCGGTGGTTTCCCGCGAGCAGACCCAGGCCTTGCTCGACCGCCGTTCCGTCGCCAGCGGCCGGATCAAGCCGGCCGACCTGTACACCCTGGCCGACCGCCTCGAACAGCAGGCCCGACAACATGGCCAGCGTCCGCTGCTGATCTACGGCGAAGAGGTGCTCAGCTACGCCGAGGTGGATGCCCGCGCCAACCAGATGGCCCATACCTTCCATGCCCGCGGCCTGCGTGCCGGGGATGTCTGCGCCCTGGCCATGGAAAATCGCCCGGCGTTCTTCGCCAGCTGGTTCGGCCTGGTCAAGCTCGGCGTGGTGGTGGCGTTCATCAATACCCAGGTCAGCGGCAAGCCGTTGCTGCATGCGCTGGCCACCACCGGCGCCAAGGCCCTGGTGGTCGGGGAGGAGTGCGTCGGCAACCTGCTGGCCACGGCGGATCTGCCGGCGCTGGCCTATTGGCTGGTGGCCGACGCGGAAAACCCGTGGAAAGGCGATCTGCCGAGCTTTATCGAGCGCCAGTTCGCCAGCCGCCTGGACAGCGCGCCGCGCACTGCCTTCCCCCGTGAAGCCCGGGCCCGGGTGCAGGCGCAGACGCCGACCCTGCTGATCTTCACCTCCGGCACCACCGGCTTGCCCAAGGCCGCGCGCTACAGCCATATGCGCTGGCTGTCCTCCGGGGATGTGATGCAGGTGACCCTCGACGCGAGCTGCGAGGACGTCTTCTATTGCTGCCTGCCGCTGTACCACGGCGCCGCCGCCACTTCGGTGACCTCCTCCGCGCTGTGCGCCGGGGCGGCCATCGTGGTGCGGCGCAAATTCAGCGTCAGCGAGTTCTGGAACGATGTGAACCGCCACGGCATCACCGTGTTCCAGTACATCGGCGAGATCTGCCGCTACCTGCTCAACCGCCCGGTGCAGCCCGGCGAGGGCGAACACAGCCTGCGCTGCATGCTCGGTGCGGGCCTGAGTCCGGAATCCTGGCAACGCTGGATCGAACGCTTCGGCCAGATCCAGGTATTCGAAGGCTGGGGCGCGACCGAGGCCAACACCAACCTGATCAATGTCGACAACCGCCTGGGTTCCTGCGGCCGGGTGCCGGACTGGAGCCGTACCAACCTGCGCCTGGTCCGCTACGACGTCGAGAACGACTGCCACCCACGGGACGAGAACGGTTTCTACCAGTTGGCCGAGGTGGGCGAGATCGGCGAGGCCATGGGCTTTATCGTCGATCACCCGGAGATCGGCGGCGGGCGCTTCGAGGGCTACACCTCGGCCGAGGCCACCGAAAGCAAGATCCGCCGCAATGTATTGCGCGAAGGCGATGCCTGGTGGAGCTCCGGCGACCTGCTGCGTGAAGACGCCGATGGCTACTGCTGGTTCGTCGATCGCATCGGCGACACCTTCCGCTGGAAAAGCGAAAACGTCTCGACCCAGGAAGTGGCCGATGCCCTGGGCGATCTGGCCGGGCTGGAGCTGATCAATATCTATGGCGTGCAGGTTCCGGGGCATGAAGGCCGCGCCGGTATGGCGGCGGTGCTGATGCAGCCCGGCCAGGCTTTCGAGCCGGCGGCGCTGTACGAGCTGAGCGAGGCGCGCCTGCCGCGCTATGCCGTGCCGCTGTTCGTGCGGGTCAGCGCAGCGGCGGACCTGACCAGCACCTTCAAGCTGCGCAAGGTCGATCTGCAGCGCCAGGGCTACAGCCCGGAGGCCTGCGGCGATCCCCTGTATATCCGCGACGAGCGCACGCGCACCTACCAGCCGTACTCGCTGGAGCTGCTGCAGCGCCTGGAACTGGCACCTTTCGCGGTCGCCGATCATGGATGAACTGCGCGACGGCCTGCGCTATCCCTGGCCCGAGGCGCCGGCCAGCGGCGAAGTGCGCGAGGTGGCGGACGGCGTGCTGTGGCTGCGCATGCCGCTGCCGTTCCGCCTCGACCATATCAACCTGTACCTGCTGCGCGACGCTGACGGCTGGGTAGCGGTGGACACCGGGATGAACACCGAGCGCACCCGCGAGGTGTGGGACGCGGTACTGGCCGGTCCCTGCGCCGGCCGGCCGTTGCACGGGGTGATCTGTACCCACTTCCATTCCGACCATGCCGGCGTCGCGGGCTGGCTGGCCGAGCGGTTTCGCTGCCCGGTGCGGATGAGCGAGGCGGAATACCACGCGCTGTACGTCAAGGTGCCGAGCGGCGCCACGCCGGGTTGGGATTTTCTCCAGCACTACGCCAGGGCCGGTTTCACTGCCGAGCAGACCGGCGAGGTGTACCAGAACATCCAGAACGGCCATTTCTGCCCGCTGCATTTCAACAGCTACCAGCGCCTGCGGGAAAACCAGGTACTGCGCATCGGGTCCCGGGACTGGCGGGTAATAGTGGGGCGCGGGCATTCGCCGGAGCACGTGTGCCTGTATTCGGCGGCAGATGGCCTGCTGATTTCCGGCGACCAGGTGCTGCCACGCATCACCTCGACCGTGGGTGTCCACGCCATCGAGCCGGAGGCCGATCCGCTGCGCGACTGGCTGGCCTCGATCGAACACCTGCGCAGCGTGCCCGACACCGTACTGGTGTTGCCGGCCCATGAACGGCCGTTCCGCAACCTGCATGTGCGCCTCGACCAGCTCGCCGCCCATCACCAGGCCCATCTGGCGCGGGTGCTGGAGCACTGCCGCGAACCGCGCAGCGCCCTCGACCTGATGGGCGTGCTGTTCCCACGTTTGTCAGGCCGTTTCGACGAACTCATGGCCCTGGGCGAAACCCTGGCCCACCTCAATTACCTGATGGCCGAAGGGCTGCTGTGCCGCACGCTGGAGGGCGGCCTGTATCGCTATCGGACTGTGCAGAAGGTTGTTCAAACCCGGCAGCCGCAAGGCCGCCAAACAGGAGAGTCAGTGTGATCGATAACAACAAGAAAACGCCTGGCCTTGGCTTGCGGCGGCTGCAGCTCGGTGGCCTGGCCACCGCCATCGCCCTGGCGGCGACCCAGGCTTCAGCCGGGGAAACCATCGAGCTGGACGACGGCACCACCATCGACTGGTCGGTGACCACCAGCTACGGCGTGGGCGTGCGCCTGGGCAAGCCGAGCGACCGCCTGGTGGGGGCCAACGCCGACGACGCCAACCGCAACTTCAACCAGGGCAGCCTGACCACCAACCGCATCGGCGCCCTCGGCGAGATGATCCTGCGCAAGGACAACTACGGTGCTGTGGTCCGCGCCAGTACCTTCTATGACGATGTCTACCACAAGGGCAACGACAACGACTCGCCGGCCACGGTGAACAAGGGCGGCGACAACGACGAGTTCACCAGCCGTACCCGCTATTACAGCGGCGGCCGCACCCGCCTGCTGGATGCCTATGTGTTCGGCGGCTGGCGCTTCGACAACGACACCATGCTCGACGTCAAGGCCGGGCGGCATATCGAGTCCTGGGGCGAGAGCCTGTACTACCCGGGGGTCAACGGCGTGCAGAACCCGTCGGATGCGGTAAAGGCCTCGCAACCCGGGGTCGAGGTCAAGGAAGTGCTGTTGCCGGTGGGCCAGGTCTCGGCCTCGTTCCGCCTCAACCCGCAGATCACCTTCGGCGCCTACGTGCAGTACGAATGGAAGGGCACCGAACTGCCGCCGGTGGGCAGCTACCTGTCGAGCAGCGATGTGATCGGCCCGGGTCGCGAGTTCCTCTACAGCGGCAGCAGCCGCATTGCCTATCGCGGCACCGACGAACCCCGCGATAGCGGCCAGTGGGGCGTGCAGGTGCGCTTCCGTCCGGTGCCGGCCATCGAGATGTCGCTGTTCCACGTCAACTACCACGACAAGAACCCGGCCACCGCACTGGTCGGCTACAACCCGGTGCCGGTCGGTGGCGGCCTCTACGCCTTTGCCGCCAACGGCTACAAGGTCAAGTACTTCGAAGACATCAAACTCACCGGGATCAGCGCCTCGACCAAGCTCGGCGAAACCCAGGTCGGCGCCGAATGGTCGTACCGCGACGGCGCGCCAATCATGGTCAATACCGGCCTCGGCCCGGTACCGGCGCGGGGCAAGGGCCAGCAGATGCAACTCTCGGCGATGCGCGTGCTGGGCGACCGGCCGTGGGCCAGCCAGACCACCCTGACCGGGGAAATCATCCATGTACGCGCCGACAGCGTCGACGCCACCTCGGCGGCGCCCAACCTGCAAGGCGTCAACCTGTTGCCGTCGTTGAGCGGCATGGTGAGTGAATCCGATGACTACAGCTACAAGACCGCATCTGCCTGGCGCAGCCGCACGGCCAGCGCCTACACCCTGGGCGCATCGTTCAGTTATCCGGGGGTTTTCCAGGGCTGGGATCTGGAAGTGCCGCTGCGCTTCTCCAACGTGTTCAGCGGCTCCACGCCCATGTCCGGGAGCATCTCCGGGGTGCAGGGTGACCGACGCATCAGCGTAGGTACCACCTTCAAGTACCTGGGCAACCTGGAAGTCGGCCTCAACTACACCGGCTACCTGGGCTCGCCGGACCCGATCAAGCGGCCATTCGCCGACCGCGACTACGCCACCTTCTCGATGAAATACAGCTTCTGAATCCAACGACACGCGTCCCGGGCCACAGGCCCGGGCAGGGAGGAGTTATGGGCCTGAAAGGGCATGCGGCCATTGTTGGCAGCGCGCAGTACAAGCCGGAGAAATACGCCACGGCGCCGAAAATGTTCCACCTCGAGCAGGTCGCCGACCTGGCCGCCCGCGCCTTGCGCGATGCCGGGCTGAAGGCCGAGGACCTCGACGGGCTGGTGATCAACGGCCCGCAATTCCACGAGGCCTCGGTGTTCGTCCCGGCCATGGCCGCCGAGTACCTGGGCCTGCGCCTGAACTTCGCCGAGGTGGTCGATCTCGGTGGCTGTACCTCGGTGGGCATGGTCTGGCGCGCCGCCGCCGCCATCGAACTGGGCCTGTGCCAGGCGGTGCTGTGCGTGCTGCCGGCACGCATGGCGCCAATGGGTCCGGACGAAGACCCGAGCTGGATGGCCCGGGCCATGCGTTTTGGCGGGCACAGCACGGCCTTTGGCGCGCCGGAAGCGGAATTCGACCTGCCTTACGGGCATATGGGGCAGAACACCGGCTACGCCATGATCGCCCAGCGCTACGCCGCGCAATATGGCTACGACCCGCTGGCGCTGGCGAAGATCGCCGTGGACCAGCGCAGCAACGCCCAGGCCAACCCGGAGGCGATGTTCTTCGGCCAACCGCTGACGGCGGAGCAGGTGTTGGCCAGTCGCATGGTTGCCGATCCGCTGCACGTACTGGAGATCGTCATGCCGGTGGCTGGCGGCGCGGCGTTGATCGTCGCGTCGAAGGAGGTGGCGGCGCGGGCGCGCAAGCGGCCGGCCTTCATCACCGGCTTCGGCGAACACCTGGCGTTCAAGTCGCCGTCCTATGCCGAGGACATGCTGCACACGCCGATCGGCCCAGCCTCGCAGCGGGCCTTCGCCATGGCCGGACTCAAGCCTGCGGACATGCACGCGGCGCAGATCTACGACTGCTACACCATCACCGCCTTGCTCACCCTGGAAGACGCCGGGTTCTGCGCCAAGGGCGAGGGCATGGCCTTCGTTCGCGAGCATGACCTGACCTTCCGCGGCGATTTCCCGATGAACACCCATGGCGGCCAGCTCAGTTTCGGCCAGGCCGGTTCGGCCGGGGGCATGTCCCAGGTGATCGAGGCGGTGACGCAGATCAGCGGCAGCGCAGGCGAGCGCCAGTTGCAGCGCTGCGACAACGTCTATGTCTCCGGCACCGGCGGGGTGATGAGCGAGCAGGGCGCATTGATACTTCAGGGAGCATAAGAGCATGTCCAACAACAAACCGATGCCGGTGGCCACGGAGATTTCCGCGCCGTTCTGGGAAGGGCTCAAGGCCCGGCGCCTGCTGATCCAGCAGTGCAATGCCTGCAACCACTGGGTGTTCTACCCACGCCGGCATTGCCCGCAGTGCCTGGCCCATGACCTGGCCTGGCGCGAAGTGTCCGGGGCGGCGACCCTGTACAGCTTCACCCTGGCGCGGATCCCGACGCTGCCGGACTTCGCCGATGAGATGCCGCAGAAACTGGCGGTGGTCGAACTGGCCGAGGGCGTACGGATCAACACCAGCCTGAGCGGTCTGGCGGAAGAACAGATCCGCGTCGGCATGGCCTTGCAGCCGGTGTTTGCCGAGGTGGATGGCAAGGGCAACCGGCTGCTGCGCTTTACCGGCGTGGACCAGGATGCCAGCGCGCTGGAAGCGCTGCCGGGGCTGGAGCCGCAGGTGGAAGTGGCGGCAAGCGATGTGCGCCGGATCGACTTCAACGATGCCGCAGCCTTGCAGGCGCTGGTCAGCGAGGACTTCAGTGGCTGGAGCAATGTGGTGCTGGTCGACCAGGCGCTGATCGATGCCTTTGCCGAGCTGTCCGGGGATGACTACTGGATTCACACCGATCCGCAGCGGGCGCGGCTGCAAAGCCCGTTTGGCGGCACCATCGCCCATGGTGCGCTGGTCCAGGTACTGCAGTCGCGGATGAAGCTGGACCTGGGCTTCGAGATCACTGGCTTCGCCACCCAGATCAACTATGGCTCCGATCGCCTGCGCTTCCCGGCGCCGGTACCGGCGGGCTCGCGGATTCATGCACGGGCGCGGGTCAAGAGTGTCGAGTTGCTGGGGCGCGGGACCCAGCTGACCCTGGAGATCAACACCCATGTGCTGGGGCAGGAGCGGCCGTCGGTGATCAATGACCTGGTGATTCTGTATCGGGGTTGAGTCAGTATTGGGGACCTATTTTTCCCGAGGTCCCCATGTCCCCGCATTTCCAGCCCGTCGACCTGAAAAAAGCCTACCGCCTGCTCAACCACGGCCCGACCGTGCTGGTCTCGGCCAGCCACGCCGGCGTCGACAACGTCATGGCCGCCGCTTGGGCCTGTGCCCTGGACTTCGACCCGCCGAAGGTCACGGTGGTCATCGACAAGATCACCCGCACCCGTGCGCTGGTGGAAAACAGCGGCTGGATGGCGCTGCAGGTGCCCAATGCCGGGCAGTTGCAGCTTACCCACCGGGTCGGCAGCCACAGCCTGGCCGAACAATCGGACAAGCTGGTGCAGGCGGGCGTCGAACTGTTCCGCGTCGATGACTATCCGGCGCCGCTGGTGGCCGGTTGCTCGGCCTGGCTGATGTGCCGGGTGATCGACGAGCCGCATAACCAGCAGACCTATGACTTGTTCATCGCCGAAGTGGTTGCGGCCTGGGCCGATGACCGGGTGTTCCAGGACGGGCACTGGGTCTTCGAAAAGGCCGATCCAGCGCTACGTAGCCTGCACTATGTGGCGGGCGGACATTTCTATGCGATTGGCGAGGCGCTGGATGTAGAACAGGCGTAAGCCCAGCGCAGCCCTTGTGGGAGCGGGGTTACCCGCGATTGCTGAAGTGAAGCCACCTCTGTAATCGCGGGTGAACCCGCTCCCACAGGGTTTGCATTGCACTTGCCCGGGTGTAGATAGCCATGCTGAAGATTTCTGTGATTTGTTGAAAATTCAACTCTACGTTGATATTTTCCCTGTCCGCCCCCTACGGACAGCTTCCCCATGGCCCACGAACGCCAACTGGTCCTGGATGTGCTCCAGGCCACCGTGCGCATGCTTGGCACGGTGCTCGGCCGCAACACCGAGGTGGTCCTGCATGACCTGACCCGCCCGGAACACTCGGTGCTGGCCATCGTCAACGGCCATATCAGCGGCCGCCAGGTCGGCAGTCCGATCCTCGCCGGGCCACGCCATGACCGTGGCTTCGACGCGGTACTGCATGCAGCCCTGGAAAAAGGCAGCCAGGCCCCGGTGGTGATCGGCAACTACCCGACCCAGGGCCATGACGGCAAGACCTTCCGCAGTGCCACCGCAGTGTTCCGCGACAGCGCCGGTGAACCCTTTGCCAGCCTCTGCGTCAATACCGATCTCAGCGGTATCGCCGCTGCCCAGGCCTGCCTGGAGCAGTTGCTGGCCACTGCCGAGGAGCCGGCACCCGCGCCACAGCAAACCCCGGACCTGGAACAACTGATGACCCGCATCATCGACGGCGCGCTACAGGACGCCCGCGCTCGCGGTCTGCGCTTTGGCAAGGTGCAAAAGCTCGAAGCCGTGCGGCAGATGCACGACGGCGGCCTGTTCATCGTCAAGGGCGCCGTGGAGAAGGCCGCCGCCGCCCTCGGGGTGAGCCGCTACACGGTCTACAACTATCTCGAAGAAATCCGCAACGGTTGAGGAATCCCCATGCAGCTCCCCATCTATCAAGTCGATGCCTTCAGCACCGGCATCTTTGGCGGTAACCCGGCGGCGGTGTGCCCGCTGGAGGCCTGGCTGGACGACGCGACCCTGCAGCGCATCGCCGAAGAGAACAATCTCTCGGAAACCGCCTATTTCGTTCCGGAAGGCGAGGGCTACCGCTTGCGCTGGTTCACCCCGGGCATGGAAGTGGACCTGTGCGGCCATGCCACCCTGGCTTCGGCCTGGGTGCTGTTCAACGAGCTGGGGGCGAGCGAGCAGACCCTGCGCTTCTTCACCCGCAGCGGCGAATTGCGGGTCAGCCGCGATGGCCAGCGCCTGGCCCTGGACTTCCCGCTCAAGCACCCGCAGCCGGTGCCTGTACCGGCCGGCCTGGCCGAGGCGCTGGGGTGCGAGATTGTTGAATTGCAGCGCAGTGACGATTACATCGCCGTAGTGGCGAGCGCCGAGGTGGTGGAAGGGTTGAAGCCGGACTTTGCCGCGCTGAGTCAGTTCGACGTGCGCGGTGTCGCGGTGACTGCGCCGGGCACGGGCGAATTCGACTTCGTCTCGCGCTGGTTCGGGCCGCAGGTCGGGGTCAACGAGGACCCGGTGACCGGTTCGGCGCATACCTCGCTGGCCACCTACTGGTCTGAGCGGCTGGGCAAGACCCTTCTGAATGCCCGCCAGGGTGGCGCGCGTCGCGGCCAGTTGCAGTGCGAACTGCCGGGCAATGGCCGGGTGATCATCAGCGGTCATGGTGCCTTGTACATGCGCGGCACGCTGTATCTGGGAGACGGCGCATGAGCATGCATCTGAATACCCCGCTGCTGGAGTCGCGGCCGCTGGGCCTGGCCACCGGGCAGGAGATCTGGCTGAAGATGGAGGCCCTGCAGCCGTGTGGGTCGTTCAAGCTGCGCGGTGTCGGCCTGGCCTGCGAGCACCATGCCCGCCTGGGCAAGCGCCGTTTCGTTTCTTCGTCCGGCGGCAATGCCGGTATCGCCTCGGCCTATGCCGGACGCAAGCTCGGCCTGCCGGTTACCGTGGTGGTGCCGGAGACCACCACCGAACCAAAGATGTGTAGATACCTATGCAGCGATGAGGTCAGCAAGAACAGCCCCCAGCAAGATTGATGTCGAGGCTGATGGCCTCATCGCCGGCAACGCCGGCTCCCACAGGGTTCCGGGCCAGCCGCATGATTTAAGCTCGAGACAGGAACCTGTGGGAGCTAACATTGCCAGCGATGAGGCCCGCAAGAACAACCCGACCAGCAAGGCTGATGGCCCCATCGCCGGCAAGCCGGCCACAGTTCTTCGCCGTTTCTGGCAACGGCGGCCGGCAGTTCTCAGATCTCCCGCAGAAACTCCGAAACCAGCGCCAGCCCTTGCTCCATCACCTGCGGGTTATTGGCATAGCCGATGCGCACATAGCCCTCGATATCCAGGGCGCTGCCCGGGGTGAACATCACGCCCTTGCTGTCCAGCAACTTCACGCAGAATTCCCGCGACGGCATATCCACGTCGAGCTTGAGCAGGGCAGTGGTGCCGGCCCTCGGCTTGACGTAGGACACCTTCGGCTCCCGCGCCACCCAGGCGTCCAGCATGGCCAGGTTGTCGCGGGTCAGGGAGTGAGCGCGGTCGAGGATGTGCTGGCGGTGCTCCAGGGCGATACAGGCGAAGTGATCATCGAGCATGCCGACGCTGATGGTGTTGTAGTCGCGATGGATCGACACGGCATGGATCAGCGCCGGCGGGGCGACGATCCAGCCCAGGCGCAGGCCGGCCAGGGAGAAGGTCTTGGACATGCTCGCAGTGCTGATGCCTTTTTCGTACAGGTCGGCGATCGACACGGTAAAGCCGTCGCCGTGCTGGTCGGTGCCGCGATAGACCTCGTCGCACAGCAACCAGGCGTCCACCGAGCGGGCGATCTCGACGATGTCTTCGAGCATGGCCCGGTCCATCAGCGAGCCGGTGGGGTTGTTCGGGTTGTTCAGGGCGATCACTTTGGTATTGCCACGAACCATGCCGCGCAATTCGGCGAGGTCCGGGAGGAAGGCGTTTTCTTCGCGCAGGCGCAGGATGGAAACATCCGCCCCATAGCTCTCGGGAATCGAATAGTGCTGCTGGTAGGTCGGCGCCACCGACACCACATGGTCGCCAGGCTCGACCAGGGTCTCGTAGACCAGCGCGTTGGCGCCGATGGCACCGTGGGTGACGATCACGTTGTTGCGTTGCTGGCGCTCATACAGCCCGGCGATCAGGTCACGCAGGCGCTCGGAGCCTTCGATGGCACCGTACGTCATCTTCATCGGCAGCAGTTCATCGAGGATGCTCTCGCGCTTGCCGGCGAAGTCCAGCAACTGGCCAAGGGTGATGGACTCGACACAGGTTTCCGCCAGGTTATAGCGACACTGGGTCTCATAGGCGTTCATCCAGATTTCGACGCCGAACTCCTTGATCTTCATTGGCTTGCCTCTTGTTCTTCACGCAGATTGATAGGGGCCCGGGCTGCCTATTTATAGCTTTAAATTCCACCATGGACAATATGTCTCTTTGTGAGATGTAAAAAAGCCCGCCGAAGCGGGCTGGGTGGACCTATGCCTGCTCGCGCAGTGCCTTGACCCATTTGTACACCGTGGCCCGCCCCATGTTGAGCACGTTGGCCACATAGTCGGCGGCACTGCGGCCATCGAAGGCACCCTCGGCGTAGAGCGCTTCGATCAGGGCGCGCTTGTCCTTCATGCCCAGGGTATTCAGCGACAGTTGGCGCTCGGCCAGCCAGGCGTGGAGGAAAGTGTTGATGCGCTCCTGCCAGTCATCGCGGAACAGCGCCTCGGGCTGCGGAATCAGGCGGCTGACCTGGAAAAACGCATTGAGCGCCTCGCGGGCCTGGTCGAGCACGGCGAAATTCAGGTTGATGCACAGCAGCGCTTCGGCCCGGCCCTGGTCGTCACGCAGGACGCTGGTGATCGAGCGGATCTTCTGCCCGTTCCAGTTGAGCTTTTCATAGGGGCCAAGGCTGGAGGCCTGGTCGAAATCCCCAGGCAACTCGTCCAGCGCCGAATCGTCGCCGAGCTGGCGCTTGGAAAAGTTGTTGGCGATATGCACCACGGTCTGGCTGGCGAGGTCGTGGACGATGACCTCGGCGTGGGGGAAGAGCAGGGCGGCGATGCAGTCGGCGATGGTCTTGTAGTTGTCCAGTTTGTTCATGGATGACGGCAGCAGGCAGGGGCGGATGGCCATGATAGCCGCCCCGGTCGCTGGTACCGCAAAAAAGATGAACCCCGGTAAGACAGCGGCGCTCAGAACAGGTAGTGACACCAGAACCGGAACTGACCCGAGGATTCAATGATGAACACACTGTTGCGCAGCGCGGGCTTTGCCCTGGCCTTCACCCTGGCAGGCGCGGTGCATGCCGCCCAGGACGCCGACGACTTCGTCGAGGACGCCTCGGCCAAGGGCATCGCCGAAGTGGAGGCGGCCAGGCTGGCCGAGGAAAAAGGCAGCGCCACCGACGTCAAGGAATTTGCCGCGATGATGCTCAAGGACCATGGCGCGGCCAACGAGAAGCTCAAGTCGATCGCCGCGAGCAAGAAACTCGAGGTATCCAGCGATGCTGACCTGATCGACAAGGCCAAGGCGATGATCCTCGAACTGCGTGGTGCCAAGTCCTTCGACCAAGCCTACGCAAACAACCAGGTCAATGCCCATGAAGCGGCGATCCGCCTGTTCGACGACTACGCCAAGGACGGCAAGGACGCGGAGCTGCGTACCTTTGCCGAGCAGACCCTGCCGACCCTGAAGGCCCACCTGGAGAAAGCTCGCCAGCTGGCTGCCGCCCATGGGGGTTCGTCGGTCGGCCCGGGTGCCACCACCCGCGATGCGGTCGATCCGGTAGTGCCGGGCCCGGGCGGTGTGCCGACCACGCCGAAGGACCATTCGGAGACCACCAAGCCGTAGATTTCACCGCCAACGAAAAGGCCGGCAGCGCCACAGATAATCCTGTGGCGCTGCCGGCCTTTTTCGTCGAGCGGATCTAGCGTCCCAACACGGTCCTTACGGTTTTCTGCAGCACCTCGAACGCCACCGGCTTGTCGACATGGGCATTGAAGCCTGCCTGCAATGCTTCATTCTTGTCCTGGCTGGCGCCGAATCCGGTCAGGGCCACCACCGGCAGGCTGGCGAAGCGACTGTCCTGGCGTAGCCTGGCGATCAGCTCCAGCCCGTTCATCACCGGCATGCCCAGGTCCGAGAGAACCAGATCAAAGACTGCACCGTCTTCGTCCAGCCGTTGCAGCGCCTCGGCGCCGTTGCTGGCCAGGGTCACTTCGGCGCCTTCCAGTTCCATCAGCGCCTTCATGATGTCGAGGATGTCCGTGGAGTCGTCGACGATCAGCACCTTGAGCCCGAGAAAATCGCCTGGGGTGTCGTCCAGCTCGGCGCCGGCCGGTGCCTCGTCGCGGCTGTAGTGCGGCAGCCAGACACTGAAGGTGGCACCACGGCCGAGCCCGGCAGACCGCGCCTCGACCCGGCCGTGATGAGCCTCCACCAGCTCGCGCACCAGCGCCAGGCCGATGCCCAACCCGCCGCGGTTCTGGCCGTGGCGATGCTCCGGCACCTGGCCGAACATGTCGAAGATCAGCGGCAACGACTCGGCGGCGATGCCCTGGCCGTTGTCCTGCACATCCAGGCGCACCTGGTTGCCTTCGTCCACCAGGCGCAGGCAGATCCGTCCACCCGCCGCGGTGAATTTCAGCGCATTGTTCAGCAGGTTCCAGATGATCTGCTCGATGCGTACCGGGTCGGCGTCGATCACCAGCGGGTCCTGGCCGTCCTCGGGCAGTTCCAGGTCGATGCCGATCTGCTCGCCGGCGGCATCGCCCTTGGCCACATTGGCGATGTCGGCCAGCACTTGTTGCAACAGCACCGGGCCGCGATTGAGCTTGAGCTTGCCGGTGTTGATCCGCGACAGGTCGAGCAGGTCGTCGATGATCCGCGCCTGGCTGCGCACCGCGCCGAGGATGGTTTCCACCGCGCGCCCGGCCACGGCATTGCCGCGTACCTGGGGCAGGCGGGTCATCAGTTCACCGTTGAGCTGGATCAGGTTGAGCGGATGCTTAAGCTCGTGGGACATGACCGCAAAGAATTCGTCCTTGAGCTTGCTGCTGGTGCGGCTTTGCTGGAGTTGCCAGACCTGCTCGGACTCCTGGCGCTTCTTGTCGGTGATGTCCCGGCCAATCTTGGCGAAGCCGTGCAAGCCGTTGTGCAGGGCGGTAGTGACACCGCTGCAGAAGAAGCGGCTGCCATCCTTGCGCTGCAGCCAGCGTTCGTCGTCGGCACGACCGTCCTTGCGCGCCAGGCGCAGTTCTTCCTGGAGCACGCCGCCCTCACGGTCTTCGGGGAGGAAGATCAGTTCGGCGGACTGGCCCAGTATTTCCTCCTCGCGGTAGCCGAAGGTGCGCTCGGCGCCACGGTTCCAGGTGGTGATCAGGCCCTGGGCATCCATGGTCAGGATGATGAAGTCCTGGGTGCTTTCCGCCGCCAGGCGCAGGCGTTCCTCACCCTCGCGCACCCGGTCCTCGGCCTGGCGCCGCTCACTGATATCGATGAAGGTCAGTACCGCGCCGTCGATCAGGTCCTCGGTGGTGCGATAGGGCAGGAGGCGGGCGATATACCAGCGGCCATCGTTGCTCGGCACCTCGCACTCGATGATGCGCAGCGACTCGAAGGCGGTCACGGCATCATCGGCCATGCCCGGGTAGTCGAGGCGATGGGTGATATCCAGCAGCGAGCGCCCGGTATCCGAAGGAATGATGCTGAAGATCTCGGTGGCCCGCGGCGTGTAGGACTTGATGCGCATGCGCCGGTCGACGAACACCGTGGCGATGTCGGTGGAGGCGATCAGGTTTTGCAGGTCGTCGTTGATCTTGCCGGTTTCCTCGACCTTGCTCTTGAGCTCCTGGTTGACCGTGATCAGCTCTTCGTTGATCGATTGCAGCTCTTCCTTGCTGGTTTCCAGCTCCTCGGTGGTGGAGCGCAGCTCCTCGTTGATCGCCTGGAGTTCTTCGTTGGAGGCCTTGAGTTCCTCGGTGGAGGTCTCGGACTGCTCGACCGTGGCCTGCAGTTGCTCCTTGGTCCGTTGCAACTCGCCTTCGAGCTGGGACAGCACGCTGTCCTTGCCGTCATCGCGGGCGCTCTTGACCTCGGCGCTCATGGTTTCCTCGACTTCGTCGAACAGCACCAGGACGAAGTCGGCGTCCAGGTCGCGGAACGGCCGGGCGACCATGTTGACGTAGTAGTTGCGCCCGTCGCGCTCCAGTTGCAGGCGCCGCGCCTCGATGCTCTTGCCGGTCTGGAAGGCCTGGTACAACGCGGTGCGCAGCTCCAGGCGCAGCTCCGGCAACACCTGCACCAGCAGGTTGTGCGACGGCTCGCCACCGACATAGCGCAGGAAGCGCCCGGCACGATCGGACATGTGCACGATGTCCGAGTCCTGGTTGACCACCACGCTGGGCGGGCCGTACTGCTCGAGCACGCGCTGGTGGACCTCGGCGAAGGAGACCTTGCGCCGCTCCAGGTTGCGCTCGATGCTCGGCAGGGAGAAGCCGGTGAAGGCATTGAGCGGCAGGGTCGGGGTCGGCCGGCCGAGACTGGAGCTGGCCTTGGCGCGGTAGATGCGGTTTTTCTTGTCCACCGGGGTGAACAGGTCCAGGCACACGTCGGCCGACTCCGAGCTGCCGAGGAACAGGTAGCCGCCAGGCGCCAGGGCGAAGTGGAACATCTGCAGGATGTCCGCCTGCACCTGGCGGTCGAGGTAGATCAGCAGGTTGCGGCAACTGATCAGGTGCAGTTTGGAAAACGGCGGGTCGCGCAGCAGGTTGTGCAGGGCGAACAGCACCCGTTCGCGAATTTCCTTCTTGACCCGGAAGTGGGTCTGCTCCTTGGCGAAGTGCTGGCGCAGGCGCGCCGGTGGAATATCGGTGACCACGGCTTCGGGGTAGACGCCGGCGCGGCCGACACCGATGGCGTGCTCGTCGATATCGGTGGCGAACACCTGGAACTTGTGGGTGCTATGGCTGAAATCCAGGTGGTCGGCCAGCAGCATGGCGATGGAATAGGCTTCCTCGCCGGACGAGCAACCCGCCGACCAGGCGCGTACCGTGGGGTCGCTTTCGGCCGTGAGGTCGAACAGGCGCGGGATGATCTCCCGCTCCAGCGCCTCGAAGGCTTCGCGGTCACGGAAGAAATTGGTCACGCCGATCAGCATGTCGTCGAGCAGGGCACTGGCTTCCTCGGAGTTGGCGTTGAGGAAGTCGCGGTAGCCGGGCAGGTCGCTCAGGCGGTTGACCTGCATGCGGCGCTCGATGCGGCGCAGCACGGTGGCGCGCTTGTAATGCTTGAAGTCATGGCCGGTGCGGGTGCGCAGGATGATGATGATTTCCCGCAGCGCGGCATCGGCGGCGCGCTCTGCCTCGGCGGTATCGGGGTTGTGCAGCGGCGGCTCGATCTCGTCGCCCAGCGGCAGCTCGATGTTGCGCATGTTCTCCCACAGTTCCACCAGCTTCTGCGGCATGTCCACCACCGGCAGGACGAAGTCGACCTGGCCGGTGGCGATGGCGTTGCGCGGCATGCTTTCGTACTCGGCGTCGTCGAGGGACTGGGCCAGGGTCATGCCGCCCTGTTCCTTGACCCGCACCAGCCCGGCACTGCCGTCGTTGCCGGCGCCGGACAGAACGATGCCGATGCCGCGATGGCGATGGGCATCGGCCATGGTGCGGAAGAACACGTCGATGGCGATATGCCGCGGCTGGCCACTGGGGCGCTCGGTGACCCGCAGGTAGCCGTCGAGCATTTCCAGCTGCATGGCGGGGGAGATCAGGTAGACGTGGTTGGCTTCCACCGGGGTCGGCTTGGTCACTTGCTGCACCGGCATCCGCGTGACTTTCTGCAGAATGCGGTCGGCGCTGCTTTCGTGCTCGGCAGAGAGGTGCATCACCACCACGAAGGCCATGCCGCTTTCGCTGGGCATTTCTTCGAAGAAGTGCAGCAAGGCCGCCAGGCCGCCGGCGGAGGCGCCCAGCCCGACGATGGGGAAGGGCAGGAAACTGGGGAGGGAGGTGTAGGGCGTTCTGGCCTGTAGCGTCTCGTCGGGTGTGTTCATGTGCGTGGTGCTCTGCTGACGCGTGATGGCCGACCAGTAAAAATTCAGACAGCCAAGCTGCTGCCTTCCTGGCACAAGGGCGGAACTTTACCGCATAAATCGTCGCGCAGGGCTCAAAGCAGCGGCCGCGCGGCAAGCAGGGCGCGGACCTGGTCGAGATCGTTTTCGATGCCGTTCAGGTGAGCGTCCACCTGGGCGGCGGCCTGGGTCAGATGGCTGACCTGGGCTTGCAGGCGCTTCAGGCTGTCCAGGTGCGCGGCGATGGAGTCGCCCAGTTGTGCGCCCTGCATCAGGTGTCGTGTTTGCTGGGGGTCGTCTTGCACGCGCATCGGTGGTTTCCCTGGCAATTATTGGTGCGATTTACTCATGGACCATGAGGATAGGCCGAAGGTTGCCTGCCGTGTGCATTCCTTCAGCCGTGGACCGCCTTGCGCAGCGGCACTTCCTTGATTGCCCAGGACAAGGCGAACGCCACTCCGGCAATCGCGCAGGCGACCAGGAACACCCCGTGCATGGCCCCGGAGAATGCCAGCAGGTAGGCATGGTGCTGCGCTGCCGGCAGTTCATGCACCGCGGTGGGCGACAGGCTCGCCGTGCCGGTGGCGAAATCGCCGGCCAGGCGTGCCGCCAGCGAGTGGGAGAACAGCGCGCCGAACACCGACACGCCGATGGAACCGCCAATCGAGCGGAACAGGGTCGCCCCCGAGGTCGCCACTCCCATATGCCGCGGCTCCACACTGTTCTGCACCGCCAGGATCAGCACCTGCATGACCATGCCCAGCCCGGCGCCAAGGATGCCCATATAGAGGTTCATCAAGGCCATTGGCGTGTCCAGGTCGAGACGGCTGAGCAGGCCCATGGCGATCATCTGGAGGAAGGTGCCGGCGATCGGGAACCGGCGATAGCGCCCCCAGCGGCTGACCAGGCGTCCGGTGATCGCCGAGACCACCAGCAAGCCGCCCATCAGCGGCAGCATCTGCAAGCCGGCGCTGGTTGGCGAGGCGTCCTTGACCACCTGCATGTACAGCGGCAGGAAGGTCACCGCGCCGAACAGCGAAATACCCACCATGAAACCGATCAGGCTGGACAGAACGAAGGTGCGTTGGCGAAACAGGTGCAGTGGCATGATCGGCTCGGCGGCGCTGCGCTGTTCGATAACGAAACCGACCAGACCGATCATCCCGACCAGCGCCAGGCAAATCATGTCCAGCGAGGCCCAGGGCAACAGGCTGCCGCCGAGGCTGGTGATCAGGACCAGGGCGGCCAGGGCCAGGGTCAGGTAGAAGGCGCCGAAGTAGTCGATGACGTGCTTGACCCGGGCCACGTGCGGGCGGAACACCGCACCGATCACCGCCAGGGCGATCAGCCCGAGGGGCAGGTTGATATAGAAGATCCAGCGCCACGACAGGTGTTCGACGAGAAACCCGCCAATCAATGGCCCGACCACCGTGGCCAGGCCGAACACACCGCCGAACAGGCCCTGGTAGCGGCCACGCTCCGCCGGTGGGATGACGTCGCCGATGGCTGCCATCGCCACCACCATCAGACCGCCACCGCCCAGGCCCTGCAGGGCGCGCAGGAGGATCAGCTGGGTCATGTCCTGGGCCATGCCGCATAGCACCGAGCCGAGCAGGAACAGTACGATGGACACTTGCAGTACCCGGCGGCGGCCGTACAGGTCGCCGAACTTGCCGTACAGCGGCACCACCACGGTGGAGGCCAGCAGGTAGGCGGTGACCACCCAGGACAGCCAGCGCAGGCCACCGAGGTCGCCGACGATGGTCGGCAGGGCGGTGGAGACGATGGTCTGGTCGAGGGCGGCGAGGAACATCACCAGCAGCAGCGAGCCGAGCAGCAGGGCTACAGGTGGGTGATCGGCCTGCCGGGTGGCGATGGCCGGGGATTCGGAATCTGCTTGCATGGCGTGGACCTGAAAAGGGTGACCCGGTTGATGGCTGTTTTGGGGCTGCAGAGCAGCCCCAAAACAGCCATCAGGCTCAGTTGCCGTGTTCCATGGCGTATTGCCGGCCTGCCTCTTGCAGTCCGGCCAGGGCGAAGCGGTAGAGCTGATCGATCACCGCCTCGCCGGGCATTTCGAGGATTTCCCGCAGCACTCCGGAGCCGCCGCGAGGGCCGATCAGCAACATCGCCCAGGGCGCGGTGACGCAAAGGATGCAGCGGGTGAGGGCAGGGGACTCCACAGGAATGGCGCTGATCTCGCTGAACAGTGCCTTGAGCAGCGACAGGCGCAACGGTGCCTTTTCCCGCAGGTGCGCCTGGGCTTGCGGGCTGGGGGTGAAGATTTCTGCGGCCAGTACCCGCAGGTGCCAGCTTTCCGGGCCATGCCCGGCCTTGCGTACCACCAGCGCGATCAGTTCGCGCAGTTTGTCCGGTGCTGGCTGCTGGCTGAGGGAAATGCGTTGCAGGTCGCTGATATCGAGAAAGCGTCGGCGCGCCTCGTCGAGCACCGCGAGGTACAGGCCGTTGCGGCTGCCGAAGTGGTAGTTGATCGAGGCGAGGTCAACTCCGGCCCTGGCGGCGACGGCCTTGTTGCTGGTCTCGCCGTGACCGAGCTCGGCGAACAGCTCGCCAGCGGCGTCGAGTATGCGGCAGCGGGTGGCTTCGCCGTCCTTGCGGGGTTCGCGGGAAGTGGCCATGCAGCACATCCTGGAAGTGGAAGGAATGGCTGATGCTGGCGCAGGCTAAATCTAAATTCAATTTAAATTAAATTTAGATTTGCCCGTGACGACGAATGACCGGGCGCGGAGGGCAGGTTGGATGAATACTGCAATTTTTAGTTACATTCACAGGACTTTTTCACGAGCTTCGCTATAACATAACCAAATTCGCGCAGGGGCTTCAGCCCTGCCAACAACGCCTTCCGGAGTTCCCGCATTTCTATGAGCGTCAATCCAGGCAGCACGGATCCGGATTTCCACGAAACACCGCGTTTTCAACAAGCCTCCCTGCATACCCGGCGTCTGGCCCGGCTGGTCCAGTCCCTGGCCCTGGCTGCGTTGCTGTTGTGGCTGGGCGGATTGTTCATTGGCGTGTTCAATCCTGGCAGCCTTTGGGTGGTGCAGCTGGGCATGAATGCGGCGGCGCTGCTGCTGTTGGCGGCGACGGCACGGGCAGCCTGGGCCGTGGCCCGATGGCGTGCCGAGGCCATCGGCCAAACGGCGCAGCGGTTGGCCTTGTGGTCGCTTACCCCCAACCCCGACGACCCGCCATTGAGCGCCCTTGAACGTGCCCTGGTGCGCCTGGGACGTGCCGGTCAGCGCCAGTTGCTGCGCCTGGGCAGCGACGCCTTGTGGCTGGCGGGCCTGGCCCTGGTGGCATTGCTGATTGTCGTCAGCGCCTGGCGGCTCGATCTTCCCGCCCCCGCAGCGGCGGGGCAGATGCACTGGCTGGCGGCCGGACTGCTGGCCCTGTCGGCGTTCGGCCTGCTGGTGGTGGAGCGCCACCTGGTCAACGAAAACCCGGCGGTATGGCCGGAAGCCGCGAGCCTGGCGACGCAGCTTCGGCTGCTGGTGGCAGTGCAGATACTGTCCATCGCTTGCCTGGTGTTCGCCGATGGCGAGCGGTTGTGGCCGGCACGCCTGGCGGTACTGACCGGTCTGTTGCCGGCGGTGCTGGCGGTGGAGCTGCTGCTGCGCGCCGTGCTTTCGGTGTTCAGCCCCCGGCGTCCCGGCCAAGAGCCGCAGCTGCTGGCCCGCAGCCTGGTCTGCGGCCTGCTGCAATGGCCACCGCGACCACTGGCCTTCCTGCGCCACGAACTGCATCAGCGCTTCGGTATCGATCTGCGTCAGGTCTGGGCCTTCGATTTCATGCGCCGTGCCGCCTTGCCGGTACTGGGCCTGATCGCCCTGGTGGGCTGGCTGCTGACCGGGGTGAGCGAAGTGGCAATGGACCAGCGCGCCATCTACGAGCGCTTCGGCAAGCCGGTCGAGGTCTACCAGCCCGGGCTGCATGTCGGTTGGCCCTGGCCGTTCGGCAAGCTTCTCGCGGTCGACAACGGCCAGGTCCATGAGCTGGCCACCAGCGGCGACGCGGCCCTGGCCGATCCTCTGGTCGACGCGGAGGGCCCGGCACCGAGTGCCGCGAACAGGCTGTGGGACGCCAGTCATATCAGCGAGAACGCCCAGGTCATCGCCGGCGGCGACGGCGGCCGGCAGAACTTCCAGATCGTCAATATGGACGTGCGCTTCATCTATCGCATCGGCCTGAGCGACCAGGCGGCCCTGGCGGCTACCTATCACAGCACCGAAGTCGCCGTGCTGTTGCGCAATATCGCCAACCGCGTGCTGCTGCGCGACTTCGCCAGCCGCAGCCTCGACGACGTGCTCGGCGCCCGGCGCCAAGCGATCGGCAGGGATATCGGCGCGGCGGTGCAGGCCGACCTGGATCGCCTGGACAGCGGCGTGGAGATCCTCGTCACGTCGGTGGAGGCCATCCATCCACCGGCGGGTGCGGCCAATGCCTATCACGGTGTGCAGGCGGCGCAGATCACCGCCGAAGCGTTGATTGCCCGTGATCGCGGCCAGGCCGCCGTGCAGGACAGCCAGGCGCGGATGAACGCCACCCGGCTCGATCACCAGGCCACCGCCAGCGCCCATGAAACCGAAACTACCGCGCGTATCGCCGAACTGCGGTTCAGCGCCGAGCGCAGCGCCTGGCAGCAGGCCGGGCAGGCCTTCGTCCTCGAACAGTACCTGGACCACCTGGTCAAGGGACTGGGCCAGGCCAGCAGCCTGGTCATCGACCATCGCCTGAGTGCCGCCGAGGCGCCGACCCTCGACCTGCGCAGCTATTCAATCCCCTTGGACCCGACCGCGGGCAAACCCGCGTTCCGACCTGACCAGGAGCGTGCCCATTGAGTCACGATCACGCCGATCACTCCCACACCCATGACTGTGGCCACGATCACGCCCATGAACACTCCCACGGCCAGCCCGCGACAGGGCCGGTCTGGCGCCGCCTGCTGCTGGCCGGGTTGCTGGCCCTGGCCATGCTGGCAACGGCCTGCCTGGTCCAGGTACGGACCGGCGAAGCCACGGTGGTGACCCGCTTCGGCAATCCGGCGCGGGTGCTGCTGGAGCCCGGCCTGGCCTGGCGCTGGCCGTTGCCGTTCGAGGCCACGGTGCCAGTGGACCTGCGTCTGCGCACCACCTCCAGCGGCCTGCAGGATGTTGGCACCAAGGATGGCCTGCGCATCATCGTCCAGGCCTATATCGCCTGGCAGGTGGAGGCGACTCCGGACAGCATCCAGCGCTTCATGCGCGCGGTGCAGAACCAGCCCGACGAGGCTGCGCGGCAGATCCGTACCCTGGTGGGCTCGGCCCTGGAAACCAGCGCCAGCGGCTTCGAGCTGGCCGATCTGGTCAATGTCGATGCCAGCAAGGTGCGCATCGAGGCCTTCGAGCAGCGCCTGGCCGAGCAGATTACCCGGCAGTTGCGTGACACCTATGGGGTCAAGGTGGTCCAGGTCGGCATCGAGCGCCTGACCCTGCCCAAGGTCACCCTTGAGGCCACGGTCGACCGCATGCGTGCCGAGCGCGAAACCATCGCCACCGAGCGCACCGCCGAAGGCAAGCGCAAGGCCGCCGAGATCCGTTCCGCCGCCGAGCGCGACGCCCGCATCGTCGAGGCGGATGCCCGGGTCAAGGCCGCGCAGATCCAGGCCGAGTCCCAGGTCGAGGCGGCCCGGATCTACGGCAAGGCCTATGCCGGTGCGCCGGCGCTGTACAACCTGCTGCGCTCGCTGGACACCCTCGACAACCTGGTCAATCCCGGGATGCGCCTGGTCCTGCGCAGCGATGCCGCGCCGTTCCGGGTGCTGGTGGACGGCCCGGCGGCAGCGGGGGCGCGGCCATGAGCCAGCGCGGGGAGGGCGCGGCTGCGCCCTGGCTGCAGGCCGGGCGCATCGGTTTTATCGCGCTGTACGCGGTCACCTTGCTGGCGGCGCTGGGCTGGCTGTTCGGCAATGTCCGTGAAGTCGGCCCGCAAAACCGTGCGGTGGTACTGCGTTTCGGGGCCGAGCAACGCATCCAGAACGCGGGTTTGCTGCTGGCCTGGCCACGTCCGTTCGAACAGGTGCTGATGTTGCCCTCGGCCGGGCGGGTGAGCGAGCGTCGGGTCGAACTGCTGCTGCGTTCGGAGGCCGCGATCAAGGCCGATCACGATGCCAGGCTGGCCGGGGACGCTACTGCGGGCTCCGGCTATCTGCTGACCGGCGATGCGGGCATCGTGCAACTGGATGTGCGGGTGTTTTACCAGGTCAACGAGCCGTATGCCTTCACCCGCCAGGGCAGCCATGTCGAGGCGGCGCTGGATCGCCTGGTGGAGCGCAATGCCGTGCAGATCTGCGCGTCCCGGGACATGGACACCATCCTGGTCGCCCGCCCCGAGCTGGTCGGCGCCGACAGCCAGTTGGCCGAACGCCGCGAGCGCCTGCGCGGCGACCTGCAACAAGGCATCAACCGCAGCCTGGCCGCGATGAGGGCGGCGGGCAGCGACCTGGGCATCGAAGTGGTGCGGGTCGATGTGCAATCGGCGCTGCCGCAGCCGGCGGTCAATGCCTTCAACTCGGTGCTGACCGCCAGCCAGTTGGCTGAACAGGAAGTGGCCGGCGCGCGCACCGATGCCGCCCGCCAGTTGCAGCAGGCGACACAGAACGCCGATCGCCTTGTGCAGGTGGCCGAGGCCGAAGCCCGCGAGCGGCTGTCCCGGGCCGAGACCGACACCGCGACCATCGCCGGGCTCGGCCAGCAGGACGACCCGGGCCTGATGCTGCGCCTGTACCGCGAGCGGGTACCGGCGATCCTGTCCCGGGCCGGCTCGGTGACCACGGTGGATCCGCGCGACAGCGGTCGCTTGATCCTCGAAGGTCCCAAGCCGCAAACACGAGGCTATCCATGACTTTTTCTTGCGGACATCTCCCGGCATGAGCGCCCATCACCATCACGGTCACGACCATCATCACCACGGCCATCTGCACCTGGGCAGCGGCCTGCTGTCCGCCGAGGAGCGCCGCCAGGCCGCGCGGCAATTGAGCCTGGCAATGATCGCCCTGGGCCTGCTCGGCCTCGGGCTGTTGTGGCGCTGGCTGGCACCGGGTCAGGACAGCGTGGCCCAGGTGCTGCTTGGCGTGGCTTCGCTGCTGGTGGCGGTGCCGGTGCTGCGTTCGGCCTGGCACAGCCTGCTGCACCCGAGCCTGCACGGTATCACCGACCAATTGATCGCTCTGGCCATGCTCGGTGCCTGGGCCACCGGCGACCTGGCAACCGCGGCGCTGTTGCCGATCATCATGATCCTCGGCCATGTGCTCGAAGAGCGCAGCGTGCTGGGTTCCCAGGAAGCCATCGAAGCGCTGGGCCGGCTGACCCGCAGCCAGGCGCGGCTGATCGCGGCCGACGGCCAGGTGCGCGAGGTCGACAACGCCAGCCTGGTGCCCGGTGACCTGGTGGAAGTGCGCGCCGGCGATCGGGTGCCGGCCGACGGGCAGGTGGAGGAGGGCCAGGCCAGCCTCGATACCGCGCCGATCACCGGCGAGTCGCTGCCCCAGGAAGTCGGGCCGGGAGTGGATATCCATGGCGGCGCGATCAACCTCGATGGTTTGCTGCGCGTACGCATCAGCCGGGTTGGCGACGATTCGACCCTGGGCAAGGTCATCGCCCTGATGCAGCGCGCCGAGCAAGCCAAACCGCCGATCACCCGGCTGCTGGAACGCTATGCCGGACGCTACCTGCTGCTGGTGCTGCTGATCGCCGCTGCCACCTGGTTCATCACCAGCGACGCCCAGGCCATGCTCGCGGTACTGGTAGCGGCCTGTCCCTGCGCCCTGGTGCTGTCGGCCCCGGCCACGGCCATCGCCGGGATTGCCGTGGCGGCGCGGCACGGCATCCTGATCCGCGGTTCGGCATTTCTCGAAGAACTGGCCGACCTGTCGTCGCTGGTGATCGACAAGACCGGCACCCTGACCCATGGCGCGCTGCATCTGCATGAGATACGGGCGGGCACGACGCAACTGTCGGCGGTCGAGGTCACCCGACTGGCGGCCGCTCTCGGCGCGGCCAGCAGCCATCCGGTCAGCCGTGCCCTGGCGCGCCTGGTGCCTCACGACCAGTTGATGGCGCTGAACGATCTGCATGAGCGTCAGGGCTTCGGCGTGATAGCCAGTACCGAGCAGGGACAGGCCGCATTGGGACGGCCAGAACTGTTCGCCCAACTGGGCATCGCCACTGCACCGATTCCCGAGCATGACGGCCCGATTGCCGGCCTGGCCCTGGACGGACGTTTTATTGCCTGGCTGCTACTGGCCGACAACATTCGCCAGGAAGCCGCACAGGCACTGGCGCAACTGCGTGAACTGGGCCTGCATCGGCAACTGCTGCTGACTGGCGATCGTCTTGGCGTGGCCGAGACGGTAGCGGAGCAGACCGGCATCACCAACGTGGTCGCCCAGGCCTTGCCGGAGGACAAGCTGCGGCATGTGCATCAGGAATTGCAGGCGGGCTTCCGGCCAATGGTGGTCGGTGACGGCATCAATGACTCCCTGGCCCTGAAGGCCGGGGCAGTGGGGGTGGCGATGGGCGCAGGCGGCGCGGATATCGCCCTGGCCGCAGCCGATATCGTGCTGATCCACAGCGACCTGCGGCGCCTGGCGACCTGCGTGCGGCTGAGCCGGGAGTGCCGGCGTACCTTGCAGTGGAACGTAGTGATCGGCCTTGGCTGGACCCTGGCGATCGTGGTGGCGGCGGCGTTCGGCTTGCTCGGAGCGGCGGGGGCGATGATCGCGGCGTTGCTGCACAACCTGAGTACCTTGCTGGTGCTGGGTAATGCGGGGCGGTTGTTGCGGTATGACGAAACGGCGCAGTGAGCGGAAAAGAGCAGGGTGGTGGTGCCGCTCCTGACGCAGATATTTATAACTACACTAAATAGTCATTTAGTGTAGTTATGTGTTTTGTTTATTTAGCTGCGACAGGGCACGGGCCAGCCAAATCGTCAGACCGCCGCTTTCAGGGTCTTCGACTACATGGTCAAGAGTTTCGAACCCATGCCTTGCGAGCATCTCGTAGTATTCCTGCCGATCCAGACTGGCGTGGTACAGGGTATCTCCCTCGAATTGACCGATCGCCTCGCCATGGGATGGACCGCTGGTGAACATCAACAAGGCGCCAGGTGCGGCATGCCGCTGGAACACCGGAAACATCCGCCGCTGATCCTCGGGCGTCAGATGGAAAAAGCTGTTCCAGGCCAGGATGCCGGCGAACTGCTGGTTCAATTCCAGGCTGCGCATATCGGCGTTGAGCCACTGATGATCAGGAAAGCGTTCACTGCAAAGCGCAATCATCCGACTCGATGAATCCACACCGGTCACTTCATGGCCAGCCTCGATCAGATAGCTCGCCACGGGCTGACCGGAGCCGCAGCCGAGATCGAGAACGCTCGACCTTGGTGCCAGTAGCGAGCGAAAACGCTCGATCCACTTGCGGTCGACAAAGTGGTTGCCACGCAGGCGGTCCCAGGTTTGGGCATGGCGCTCGTAGAGGTCGATGATCTGGTGGGCAGAGGGGTGGTAGGGCATGAGGGTTGACCTTGTGGAGTTTGCAGCGGGCTGGCCTATCATGGCGCACTTTCGAAGGAATGAGGCCGCGCCATGCGTACGCTTGCTGTATTGCCGCTGTTGTTTTTGCCTGTGATTGCCTGGGGGGATTGTACGGAGCATCTGCAAACCTGGGCCCAGGACCTGCACCCGACACTGACGTTCGACAGCAATCATGCGGTGTGCAAAATCAATCCCGGTAACGCCACCCAGGTGCTGGCGGCGTTGCCGTTTGCGTCCGATCTCGATGAAAACGGCGACGGCGAGTATGGCCTTGATGTCCTGGTGGCTGACGGCGAAACGGGAAAGATCATCGCGCACTTTTATCAGGAGGCCGCCATCAGCTCCGACGCGATCCGTTTCTCGAGCCTGCAACTGGACACGGCGCGCTATCAGCTCACGCCAAAGCTACGTGCATTTGGCGTACGCATCACCCATGAGGGTTCGTCCCGACCCAATCCATATGGCCGGGAGATTCTGAATCTCTACGTGCAGGATGGGTCGCAGCTACGCCGGGTCATGAGCAACCTGGTGGTCGACAAGAGTTATGGCGAATGGGACACCCGATGTGCCGGCGAATTCAACGACACACAACGCACACTGGCCGTTGGCAATCCTGGCAAGCAAGGATTCGCCAGTTTGCGAGTCACCGAGAAGTCGATCGACCGGAAAAGCATTTCCAAGCCGGATGACGACTGCGAGGAAGTAGAAGGTACGCCGAAGACGGTGACGTTCACGCTGGAATACGATGGTGTTCAATATCGGGTGCCGGAAGGCCTGGCAGGCTGGTGAAGAAAATGATGAAGGCTGAAATCCAGCCTCCATCGGCCCTCAAGGATAAGTATCTAGGTTCGTATAATGTATATTATGTTAAATCATATATTGTGCTAGGGACGCTCATGAATCATCCAGACCACAGATCGTTCACATAACGCTGATGCGCTGCCCGCCCTGCAGTCAGCACACCAGCTTCCAGCGTCACAAGACAAACACAATCCGCTCTCCAACATCGCCCCGGCCAGTGCGCCAATCTCGACGAAGCATACCTGCGGCTCGGTGTAGCTTAGGCCGAAGCCAAAGCCTCTTCCTCCGCGTGCTCGATGGCTTCCTCAGCTTCTATCTGATGGCGCGTCCACTCCGCAGCAATCGCGGGGCTCTCGATGATCTGTTGCTCGATGCGTTGGGTCTCTCTGTATTCGATCGCCTTAGCGCTCATCGTCCACTGCGTCTCAACACCGAGCTGCTCAAGCTCAGCTCGGATAGCAGGCAAACCGATACGGAAGAATTCCTTGCGCGGGTTGACCTTGTTCACCTGCTCCCGCAAAAAGTGGCGATGTAGCTGCTTCTCAAGCCCAGGTGCGTCGTCGCTGAAGATCATGGCATGGACATCGAACTCGAACGGAACGCTTGCGTCACCGAGTTCCCGAACCCGATCCAGGGGCTCAAGGCGACGAGTCATGCCTATTTTAAAGACCTGCTCACCGAACGAGCCGATGTTGGAGATGATGTAGACATGGCCCGCACGCGTCTGCTGGGCCATAGAGAGCGCTCGCTGGTTCTTGTCCTCAGCCGCCTGGAGTTGCTCCTGCAGCAGCGCCAGTCGAGCCTCGAAGTCTGCACGCTCAGCGGCGCTGGCCGCGGCCACCTGTTCCTGGGCTTTCTCCAGCGCTTTGCGCAAGGCGGCCTCTTCCTTTGCAGCGTCCTTGATCGCGCGCTCGAACTCGCGTCGAGCCTTCTCTTCCTCTCGGATTTGCTCACGCAGTTGGCGTTGCTCTTCACGTTCTTGGTCTTTGAGGAGTTTTGCAGTCACTGCCCATCGCAGCTCCTCCAGACGAGCGTTCACGTACTCTTCAGTGATTCGCGCATTCCGGAATGACGCACCGTTGAGATTAACCAGTGCGGCAGCATCGCGGATCTCCTGCTCCAGCTTCCCGTGATTGTCGGCTTTGGAACGGGTGAGGATGGAGTCCACCTTGCCGTTAAAGGCATCTACGATAAAGCGTACAGCCGTATCGCGACGATTAGCCTCGACATAGTCGCAAGCTGCAGCCCTTCCCGCTTTAACCATATGTGATCACGGGCTGCCTTGAGCTTCTGGCCAGCTTCGGTGAAACCGAACTCCTCGGCGAGGTCATCCAGAAGGTTGTAGGTCGGCACGATGTAAGCATCGCCATAACCTTCAACAACGTTCTTCATGGCTTGTGCAGCATCGGCGTAGTGTCTGGCCTTACCCATAGCGGCCAAAGCATCGCCAGCGACCTGCTGAGCCCGCGTCTGTGCATCGGCAATGATCTTGTCTGCATCTGCCACAGCCTGCTGCAAGCGGCTCTCGGCCTGGCTGACTTTCGACTGAGCCTGCTGCAGTAGCTGATCGCGCTCTGCTCTGCCCTTACTGAGTATTTGGATTTTTTCGGCTTCTGCGGCTGCAATGGCTTGCTTTAAGCAACTCTCGGCCTCAGTTAATTTGGCCTGCGCCTGCTGGAGAAGCTGGTTCCGCTCTGCTCGGGTCTCGCCAAGGATTCTCGCGGCTTCTGCTTCGGCGTCGAGCACTTCTCTAAATCGCTCCAATTCACTCAAGGTTTGCAGCAGTTTGGCGTTCAGCGCCGCAGATTTCTCCTCGGTGGACCTGAGATCGTTTTGCCTAGCCTCGAGCTCCCTCCTCAGTTGGCCAACCACCCGCCTCGCCCTGATGCTCTGTACGAGAAACACACAAGCTGTGATGCCGGCGACTATTGCTAAAAGCTCCATGTGCAGTGACTCCCTGTCTGAAACGAAAGCAGAATCCTAATCGACGTAGCAGCCATTAGCCATCAGCCTTATTCGCCGCGCAGGCTGATGCAGCCAACATGCCTCCAACCTGAAGGGATACATTTGTACTCTCCCTAGAGATCAACCGCGTTTCTTCTTCACGGTGCCGTGACGCGCCTTGAAACCGAGGTTGAAATCGAGCTACACAGCAAGCGCCTCAAGATCAGGCATGGGTGATAGACTTCCCCCCGGGTGCTAGCTGCAAAACGCAGTAACGCAGGTTAAAGAACAGCGCAGGTCGGGCCGCCTTGCGGGAGTACTTGCGCCTATGCAAAAAGTAGAACTGCCCCGTCCCCAGCAACTCGCCCAACGTGCATTCGCCACGTTCGAGCGCTTCCTGCATATCGAAGCCGTCAGTGGTGTCGTGCTGTTGATCGCCGCCCTGGCTGCGCTCGCATGGGCAAACTCTTCAATAGCCGAAAGCTACGATGCGCTCTGGCACACCCCATTGACCTTCGGCCTGGGGTCGATGGTCTTCTCCCAATCCCTGCATTTCTGGATCAACGACGGCCTGATGACCATCTTCTTCCTGGTGGTTGGCATGGAGATTCGTCGAGAAATCCACGAAGGCGCGCTGGCCAGTCTTCGCCAGGCCACCCTGCCCCTGGCAGCGGCCGTTGGAGGTGTGGCTGTACCCGCCCTGATCTACCTCGCGTTCGTTAATGCACCGCAAGATCAGAACGGCTGGGCGGTCCCCACTGCCACTGACATCGCCTTCGCCGTTGGCGTGCTTGCCTTGCTTGGCAAATCGATTCCATCCAACGTGCGTATTTTCTTGCTGGCGCTGGCGATCATCGACGACATCATCGCGGTGCTGATCATCGCCCTCTTCTATTCCGGCGGCCTCGATTACACAGGCTTTGCTGTGGCAGCCATCGGCATCCTGCTGGTTGTCGGATTGCAGAAGATCGGCATCGGCTCGGCCTACGCGTACGTGATTCCAGGAGCCATCACCTGGCTCGGTGTGCTGATGACCGGCGCCCACCCGACACTGGCCGGTGTCCTGCTCGGACTCATGACCCCCGTTCACTCGACGCCCATGGGCGAGCGCCCGATAGAAGCCATCAAACGCTTCACCAACGACCTGCTCGGCAGCGTAAAAGCGCCAGAGCAAAACAGCAGCGACCTGATCGACCCGCTCAAACGCCTGCGGCTTGCCCAGCGGGAACTGGTACCGCCGGTAGTGCGCGTGCAAAGTGCACTGCATCCCTGGGTAGCCTTCGTGATCATGCCGGTGTTCGCCCTGGCCAATGCCGGGGTCGGATTATCCGGGGTGGACCTGTCGTCCGAGGGGCCATACCAGGTGATGGTCGCTGTCACCCTGGCACTCGTTCTGGGCAAGCCCCTGGGTGTTGTCGGTATCAGCTGGCTAGTGGTGCGCCTGGGCTGGTGTGCGTTGCCGAAGGGTGTCACCTGGGGCGGCATCACATTGATCGGCCTGCTGGCGGGTATCGGTTTCACCATGTCGATCTTTATCGCCAATCTCGCCTTCGTCGACCCGGGCTCACTGGGGGCCGCCAAGCTCGGTGTGCTCACCGGCTCGGTCATTGCAGCAACCATCGGGCTGTCCTGGGGCGCAATAAATATCAGAAAAGCTGCCAATATCCGCCAACTGAAAGCTGACTGACCAGCTCATGCCGCACCGCCCTGAAGCTATGTCCTGGTTGCAGGTTTTCATGGGTGGTGCGCACCGCAGGCCAGCGTCACATCTCGACCTGGGTCCCCAGTTCGATCACCCGATTGAGCGGCAGCTTGAAGTACTTGAGGTTGCTGTTGGCGTTCTTCAGCAGGAAGGCGAACAGGTGCTCGCGCCATTTGGCCATACCGATCCGCTTGGTCGGCACCACGGTTTCCCGGCTGAGGAAGTAGGTGGTGCGCATGGGGCTGAAGTCCAGTTCCGCAGTGCTGCTCTGGCTGAGGGCAAGCGGTACGTCTGGCTCCTCCATGAAACCGAAGTGCAGGCTGACCCTGAAGAACCCGCCGCCGAATGCTTCGACTTCGAAGCGCTTGCCTGCACTGACCCGCGGCGAATCCTCCGACACCACCGTCAACAACACTACCTGCTCATGCAAAACCTGGTTGTGCAGCAGGTTGTGCAGCAAGGCATGGGGTACTGCATCGGTACGGGCGGTAAGAAACACCGCCGTGCCTTGCACCCGATGCGGAGGCTGTGACTGGACGCTGCTGATGAACAACGGCAGCGGCAGTGCCGACTCATCCAGCCGCTCGACGACAATGCTGCGCCCGCGCTTCCAGGTGGTCATCAGCACGAACAGCGCCAGGCCGGCGATCACCGGGAAGGCCCCGCCCTGCAGGATCTTCGGTGCATTGGCAGCAAAGTACAGGCTATCCACGAGCAGGAAGCCCAACAACAGTGGAATCGCCCACCAGCGCGGCGCCTTCCACAACAGCAACACCACCGCCGAGGCCAGCAGCGTGGTGATCAGCATGGTCCCGGTCACCGCCACACCGTACGCGGCGGCCAGCGCACTGGACGACTCGAAACCGATCACCAGCAGCACCACCCCCACCATCAACGCCCAGTTGACCGTGCCGATATAGATCTGTCCCTGCTCTTCGCTGGACGTGTGCTGGATGAACATGCGCGGTACATAGCCGAGCTGGATGGCCTGGCGGGTCAGCGAGAACGCACCGGAAATCACCGCCTGCGAGGCAATGATGGTCGCAAGGGTGGCCAGCGCGACCATCGGCAGCAACGCCCAGCCGGGAGCCAGCAGGTAGAACGGACTGCGCACCGCCGTCGGGTCGTTGAGGATCAATGCGCCCTGGCCGAAGTAATTGAGCACCAGGCCCGGCAGTACCAGCATGAACCAGGCACGGGAAATCGGCTTGCGGCCGAAATGGCCCATATCGGCGTACAGCGCTTCGGCACCGGTCAATGCCAGCACCACCGCGCCCAGGATGGCGACGCCCACGCCGGGATGAGCGACGAAGAAGTGCACGGCCCAGGCCGGACTCAGCGCCTGCAGCACTTCGGGCCGCTGGGCGATGCCATGGATGCCCAGCGCGCCCAGCACCACGAACCACACCACCATCACCGGCCCGAACAGGATGCCGATGCGCGCCGTGCCGTGTTTCTGGATCACGAACAACCCCACCAGGACCACCACCGAGATCGGCACCACCCAGTGATCGATGCCATCGATACCCAGTTGCAGGCCTTCGACCGCCGACAGCACGGAAATCGCCGGGGTGATCATGCTATCGCCGTAGAACAGCGCAGCACCGAACAGCCCCAGCAGCACCAGCACCCTGCCCAGCAGCGGATATGGCCGCGCCGCTCGCCTGGCCAGCGCGGTCAGGGCCATGATGCCGCCCTCGCCCTGGTTGCTGGCGCGCAGGATGAACAGCACGTACTTGACCGACACCACCCAGATCAAAGACCAGAACACCAGCGAAAGGATGCCCAGCACCCCTTCTATGTTGGCTTGCACGCCAAAATGGCCGTTGAACACTTCCTTGAGGGTGTACAGCGGACTGGTGCCGATGTCGCCGTAGACCACGCCAACAGCAGCGACCAGCAGGCCGATGCCGGAACTCTTGCCGGCGTGGGATTGATTTTCAGCAGTTGCGGTCTGGCTCACAGATAACGTCTCGTCAGCATTGCGTAAATGCTGAGTGCAGGCAGGAATTCGGAGGGCTTGGAAAAGCTGCGCCAGTATCGGCCCATCTTTTTGTTCCGGGCATAAAGAAAGCGTAAAAAAGCACGGGTTGCCCACTCATCGGCCAGACAGCAAAACGGCCGCCCTGACCCGCTGCCTGCCAAAGCAGCTCATCCGTGCGAGCTCGGCATGGCGCACCAGACACAAACGATAAGCATTGCTAGAATCGGCCTTCGCCCCACATCGAGGCGGTCATCGAGCAAAGGATATGCATCAAAGCGCAGGACATCGCCGCTCATTCGCCTGGATTCTCTACGCCAGTCTGCTGTTCACCGTGCTGCACTGTGGCCTCGGGCACGGCCAGGCGATCGGCCTGACCCTCAATGGCCTGGGTGGCGCCTTCTGCAGCCATTCCGGAGCAACTGCCGGCCCCATCAGCTTCGAGCAGTGGTCTGGCGACAGCCTGGCGACTGGCACCACGCTGGATTGCCCGTTGTGCAGTCATACAGGCCTTGCCTTCACGCCTCTGCTGCCCGACCTGCCGATTGCCTGCCACGTCGTTCACACACTCCTGCCTGACGCACCCGACAACTGGCCCCGTCGCTTCTGGCCGCAGGCCAACCCCCGTGCCTCCCCTGCCCTGACCTGATTCAGTCCCATCGCCATCCCGCGCACCGGCTCCATGCACATGGAGATGCCGGCCTGTGCGCGAGGCTGGCTTGCCTTGACTTAACGCATCAGGAAATACCCAGAGAATGAACAACAGAACCATCGGCTGCGCTGCAGTCCTTGCCCTGTCCAGTAGCGTCACGCTGGCCGAGACCAGCACCCTTGAGCTTGCCGCAACACCTGTGGTGGGAACCTCGGTCATCGACCAGAACAGCGTCGACAGCTTCGCCAGCCTGACCACCGTGGTGGGCCAGGAGCAGATCCGCGACCTCAATGCCCTCGATCTGTCTTCCGCGTTGCGCAGAACCCCAGGAGTGGTTGTTTCACGCTTCAACCCGGTGGGTTCGTTCGGCGGTGCCGAGGGTGGCGCGGTCTACATCCGAGGCATGGGGGCCAGCCGTCCGGGCAGCGAGATCAAGACCTACATCGACGGCGTACCCTTCTACATGGGGGTATGGGGCCATCCCCTGCTGGACCTGCTGCCGATCAATGGGATGCAGAGCATCAGTGTCTACAAGGGACCGCAACCGCAGAAATTCGGCAACACCTTTGCCGCCATCGACCTGACGCCCAAGGTGGCCGAACAGGGCGATAACCAGCAGGGCGAGCTGCAACTGACTGGCGGCAGTTTCCGTACCGCCACCGAGCAAGCCAGTCTCATCGGCCGAGAAGGCAACTTCGACTACCTGCTGGCCCAGGGCGCAGCTCGCTCCGAGGGTGACCGTAGCGATGGCGACGGTCGCCTGAACAATGGCATGGCGCGACTTGGCTATCGCCTGAGCGACAACTGGAGCACGGGATTACTGGTGCTGCACGCCAACAACCAGGTGTCAGACCCCGGGCAGAAAGGTCTGCCGGACACAAAGAACGGTGAGTTCAACACGCGGGGAACCTTGGCTTCGTTGTCCTTGAACCACGACCACGACTGGGGCACTGGCAGCCTCAAGGTCTACCACAATGAAGGCCGGGGCGCGGCACTTGACCAGGCCGGGCTGGACGGCGACACCATCAGCGACTTCACCCTGCAAGGCCTGCGCTGGGAAGAACGACTGCACCCCTGGCAAGGCGGTGAGGTCGCCCTGGGCCTGGACATCGACGAGAGCAAGGGCGAGGTGCACTTCAAGCGCGTCGCGCCGGCAGTGCCGGCGAAGTTCGCTGCACCGACCCTGCGCGTGACCTCGCCGCATGTAGCCCTCAGCCATGCCTTTGTCATCGATGACCGCTGGACACTGACGCCCTCGGCCGGCGTGCGCACCTACGCTCACAATGTCTTCGAAAGCGCGGCCGCGCCTCACGCCGGGCTGCTGCTGTCATCGGAGAATGTCGAGTTCCGCGCCAACGCCTCGCGCGGCATCAACTATCCGGGCCTCGAAGCCGCAGTGATGTCGACTCTCATACCGGCCTTGGGCGACACCTGGAAAGACCTGAAACCGGAGAAGGTCGACCATCAGGAACTGGGTGTGCGCTTCAACCCGATCGACAACACCACCCTGGACCTGGCGGTGTTCAAGGACAAGCTGCAGGACCGCTACCTGTTCGCCTTCCCTCCGGCAGTGTCGCGACCGTCGTACATCAACCTGGGCGACTACAGCGTAAAGGGCGCCGAAGCCACCTGGCAGCAGCGCTGGACCAGCAACTGGAGCAGCTTCGTCGGCTTCACCTGGCTTGATCCGTCTCTGAAGACCCTGCCCTACGCGCCCCAGAAGGCACTGTCACTGGGCACCACCTACGAGATCGGCCAATGGCGCCTCTCCGCCGATGCGCAGTACCAGAAGGACATGTACGTACTGGCTGAAGAACGCAACGCCGGTACCAGCAATTTCTCCAGGGTCGATAGCTTCACCGTGGTCAACATGCGGGTCGGCTACGCCGTGCCAGCGCTAGGCAAGGTCGGTGAGGTGTTCGTGGCCGTCGAGAACCTGTTCGACCGTGACTATGCCTACCGTACCAACTACCCGATGCCCGGTACCTCGGCGCAACTGGGTGTGAAGATGGGCTTCTGAGCCCGAAACCGGACGCTGCCGGCTTCCCGCCGGCAGCCTTGCAAAGGAACAGACTGATGAAAGCACCGATTTTTGCTCTGCTACTGGCATGCAGCCCGCTGTTGGCTGTCGCTGACACGTCCACCGAGCAACAGAACATCCAGCAACTGCTGCAGCACAGTTTCGAGCGCCCCGACGCCCCGCTGGATGTCGGCCCGATTACTGTCGAAGGTGACCACGCCGTTGCCGGCTGGTTGCAGGACAAGCGCGGTGGCCGTGCCCTTTTGCGCAAGGGGCCAAACGGCTGGCGCGTGGTGCTGTGCACTGGCGACTCCTTGCTCAACCCGGCCACCCTGCGGAGCGCAGGACTGGGCGAAGCCGACGCCACTCGACTGAGCCAGGCCGTGCGCAACGCCGAAGCGAGCCAGCCAGCAGAACGGGTCAAGCAGTTCGCGCTGTTCCAGGGCACGGTCAAGGTCGACAAGGATGCCGGACACGGCAATCACTGATGTTCGCCGGCGGTCCCGTGCACAACGCGCGTGATGACCGTGCCCGACTTTTCTGCCAGGAAGCTTTGTCCATGCCTGCGTTCCGTAGTACCGCACGCGCTGTATTGCCCGCGTTTGCCCTTGCCTGTGTTTCCAGCCTGAGCCCGTTGTCCCAGGCCGTAGCCGAAACACTGTCCAGCGATAACTCCACCCTGACGCTTGGCGCCGTCACCGTCAGTGGTAGCAGCACCGGCCCGTTGGCCACCAGCAGTGTCCTGAGCTCGGTGGACATCCTCGGCGGCGACATCGTCGAAAAGATGCCCGTGGCCTACAGCTGGGAGCTGTTCCGCCGTGCGCCGGGCGTCATGCTCACCGAGTTCAACCAGGGCACCACCTCCGGCAAGCTGTCGTTTCGCGGCTTCAACGGCGAAGGTGAAGTCAATGCCGTGAAACTGCTGATCGACGGCATCCCCAGCAACACCAACGACGGCAACATGCCCTTCATCGACTCGGTGTTCCCCATGGACATCGACAGCATCGAGGTAGTACGCGGCACCAGCGACCCGCGCTACGGCCTGAACAACATCGCCGGCAACGTCAACATCAACACCCGCACCGGCGGCGACTACAACAAGGTCCGCCTGCGCTACGGCAGCTTCAACGCCCGCGAAGTGCAGTTGGCCAAAGGCATCGAGACCAGCAACTGGACGCAGAACTACTTCCTCGCCCGCCAGCAGATCGATGGTTACCGCGACCATGCCGACACCGAACGCTACAGCTTCGGCGGCAAGTGGTTCTACACACCCGACGATGGCAGCTTCCGCCTGGGCCTGATCGCCCGCCACTACGAGTCCGAAGCCCAGGAGGCCGGCTATCTCACCGAGGACGACGCCCGCCACCACCCGCGCATGACCAATGACTACAACGCCACGGACAAGGGCACCCGGCGGATGAACCAGGTCAGCCTGCATTTCGATACCGATCTTGCCGACACCTTGTCGTGGTCGGCCAAGACCTACCTCAACACCTTCGACGATCGTCGCTGGACGCAGTACTGGCGCACCAGCGCGCAGCAGGAGCGCGACACCTACGAGGACCAGTACGGCGCCATCACCTCCCTGACCTGGCGACCCCAGGTCGACTGGCTGCATGCCTTCGCCCTGGAAGGCGGCAGCGATCTGCAGAAGCAGGAAAACCGCAGCGAGCGCTATCGCACCCTGCAGCGGGTACGCCAGGCGCAGACCCGCGACCAGGACTTCGCCTTCAACACGGTCGGCGCCTATGTGCAGGCCGAAATCGAGCCGGTCGAGTCGCTGAAGATCGTCCCGGCCTGGCGCGTCGACAGGATCAGTGGCGACTTCACCAACCGGATGACCGGGCAGGATTACGACATCAACGACTACGGGCTGATCAAGCAGCCCAAGCTCAGCATCGTCTATTCGCCCTGGAAGTTCGCCAGTGTCTATGCGAACTGGGGCCGCACCTTCCAGGTGGGCACCGGGGCCGCGTCCTACAAAGTACCGCCACGCAACGAGGACCTCGCCCCTTCGATCAACGAAGGCTGGGAGACCGGCGTCAAGTTCACCCCGGCCAGCTGGATCGATGGCCGCGTGGCCTACTGGCGCCAGGATGCGAGCGGTGAGGTCAGCCGCCGCCTCAATGATCCGAGCGGAGAATCCGACAACGTCGGCGAGACCCGGCGCTGGGGCTACGACCTGCAGCTCAACCTGCACCCGGACGAGCGCACGGAGGTGTGGATGTCCTATTCCTGGCAATACTCGAAAATCCTCGAGCCCAGCAGCACACTACCGGGCAGCAAGGGCAAGGAAATCGATCACGTACCGCACCACCTGTGGAACAGCGGTATCAGCTACCAGGCCACTCCGGCGCTGCAACTCACAGCCTGGGCGAACGGCCAGACCAACTACTACCTTGAACGCGAGAACACCCAGGGCACCTATGGCGGCTACGTGCTGATTAACCTGGGCGCAACCTACAAGCTCAGCGAAACCATGAGCGTGGATCTGCAACTGAAAAACCTGACCAACCGTTACTACGAGTACGTCTGGTATGACCCTGACGGGGCTGACGCCGCTCTGCATTCACCGGGCGACGGTCGAGCCCTCTATGCCGGACTTACCTTCGATTTTTAAAGACTGAAGACCTTGCCTGGATCGGTCGGGGGCGTCCATCAGCCCCCGTTGCATTCCGCACCGCGTCCAGGCGTCCGAGGCCGCTAGGGAACAATCCGGACCGACTTCTTATGGGTAAACGTCAGGTAGCTGAAATGCCCGTGGTAATCCCCCATCCCTGAAGCACCAATCCCGCCAAAGGGCAAATACGGCGAAAACGCATGCACCATCACGCCGTTGACCTGTGCATCACCTGACTGAATCCTGTCGATAATTCCCTTGGCTCTTTGCACATCCTTGCTGAAGACATAGACCGCCAACGGTTTCGGGTGGTACCGGTTGATCAGGTCGACAGCCACATCCTCATTCTCGAATTCCAGCACCGGCAGGATCGGCCCGAACAGTTCTTCCGCCATCAACGCGTCATCCCAGTCGACGCCATCCACTACCGTCGCGCTGAACGCGCGTTTCTCGATGTCCGCCTGGGCACCGACCAGAACCTTGCCGCGACTTTGCTCCAGCAAGCCGATCAGTCGGGAAACCTGGCGGGCGGTCACCAGTTTGCCGGTGGCGTCCACCTCCGGCAGCTCACGCTGTACACGCTCGACCAGCCGCGACACCAGCGCCTGCCGGACGCTGCTGTGCACATAGAGATAATCCGGCGCAATGCAGGTCTGGCCACTGTTGATGAACTTGCCGAACATCAATTGATCCACCGCCTGCTCCAGGTCGGCATCAGGCAGTACCAGCAACGGGCATTTGCCGCCCAACTCCAGTACCACCGGCGTCAGGTGCTCTGCCGCAGCCCTCATCACCACCTTGCCGACGCTCGGGCTACCGGTGAAGAAAATGAAATCGAAAGGCAGTCTGAGTAGATGGGTGTTCTCTTCCCGCCCACCCTGCACCACCGCTACGTATTCGGGTGCAAAGGCTTCGGCAATGATTTTCTCGACGACGGCCGAGGTTTCCGGTGTGGTCTCTGACGGCTTGATGATGCAGGTATTGCCCCCGACGATGGCACCGATCAGTGGCGTCAGGGTCAGGTTCACCGGGTAATTGAACGGTCCGATGATATAGGTGACGCCATAGGGCTCCTGGACGATGTAGCACTCGGACGGTGCGATCAGCTCCGGCGTGGGAACCGCCTGCGGAGCCGCCCATTCGTCCAAATGCGCCAGGGCGAACTCGATCTCGTGAAGGACTTCGCCGATTTCCGCAAGGTCGACGGTCTCGCGGGCTTTGCCCAGGTCCGCCGCCAATGCCGGATACAGCAGATCGCGATTGTCCAGCACGGCATCACGCAGCTTTTCCAATGCCCGCTTGCGGTAGTCGAGATCGCTGGTCGCTCGGCTGGCGAAGAAGGCTTTTTGCGCGGCGAACAGTGCGTCGATTTGTACCGGGGACAGGTAGTTCATGGTCAAGAACCTCTCTTCGTGGTTGGCAAAACAGCACAAAAATAAACACTATCTATAAATAGTTTTAACTTATATCTATTTGATCTATTTATTGGCCAATCTTATCGTGGGTTTCATCATTTGGTAAGAGATAACTCGCCATGGCTTCGGTCCACAGCACCACCTACGAACTCCTGCGCCACCAGGGTATCGACACCGTCTTCGGCAACCCCGGCTCCAATGAACTGCCTTTCCTGAAGAACTTCCCGGACGACTTCCGCTACATCCTCGCGCTGCAGGAAGCGGTGGTCGTCGGTATCGCCGATGGCTATGCCCAGGCCAGCCGCAAACCGGCGTTCATCAACCTGCATTCGGCAGCAGGTACGGGCAACGCGATGGGCGCACTGAGCAATGCCTGGAACTCCCACTCGCCGCTGATCGTCACGGCCGGCCAGCAGACCAGGGCGATGATCGGTGTCGAGGCGCTGCTGACCAATGTCGATGCGACCAACCTGCCCCGCCCCCTGGTGAAGTGGAGCTACGAACCGGCCAGTGCCGCCGAGGTGCCCCATGCGGTGAGCCGGGCGATTCATATGGCGAGCATGGCGCCGCAAGGTCCGGTGTACCTTTCCGTGCCCTACGATGATTGGGACCGGGACGCGGACCCGCAGTCGCACCACCTGTTCGAGCGCAAGGTGAGCACGGCGGTACGGGTCAACGACGTAGAAATGCGCGAGTTGGCTGATGCCCTCACCCATGCCAGCAACCCGGTGATCGTGCTGGGGCCGGATGTCGATGCGGCGCGGGCGAACGCTGATTGCGTGACCCTGGCCGAACGCCTGAAAGCACCGGTATGGATAGCGCCCTCGGCGCCACGCTGCCCCTTCCCCACTCGACATGCCTGCTTCAGGGGCCTGCTGCCCGCTGGAATCGCCGCCATCTCCCAGTTGCTGGAGGGCCATGACCTGGTCCTGGTGCTGGGCGCTCCGGTGTTCCGCTACCACCAGTACGATCCAGGCCAGTACCTGAAGGCTGGCACGCGCCTGGTTTCGGTAACCTGCGACCCGCTCGAAGCGGCGCGAGCGCCCATGGGTGATGCGATCGTTGCCGATATCGGTGCCATGGCCGCCGCGCTGGCCTGCGCTGTCGGCGAACGGCAACAACCACTACCCGTTGCCCTGCCCCGACCGGACACCGTGGAGCAGGCCAGCGGAGCGCTGCGACCGGAAAGCGTGTTCGACCTGCTGAACGAAATGGCGCCGGACGATGCCGTATTCCTCAATGAGTCGACGTCGACCACCGCGCTGATGTGGCAGCGGCTGAACATGCGCCATCCTGGCAGCTACTACTTCTGCGCCGCCGGCGGCCTTGGTTTCGCCATGCCGGCAGCCGTCGGAGTCCAGTTGGCCGAACCCGGCCGCCAGGTCATTGCCGTCATTGGCGACGGCTCCGCCAACTACAGCATCAGTGCCCTGTGGACGGCCGCGCAGTACAACATCCCGGCGATCTTCGTGATCATGAACAATGGCACCTACGGCGCACTGCGCTGGTTTGCCGGGGTGCTCCAGGCCGAGAACGTCCCCGGGCTGGATGTTCCCGGGATCGACTTCTGCGCGCTGGCCCAGGGTTACGGTGTCAAGGCAATCAGGGCACAGGGTGTCGAGGCACTGCGAGGGGCGCTCGAAGAAGCGCTGGCCTGCAGCAGCCCGGTGCTGATCGAAGTCAGCACCACCGGCCCCGAGCAGTGAGGGCCGGGTCATGAGCAAACAGAATCTGTTCAGCGTCGAGGATTACCGGCGACTGGCCCGCAAACGCCTGCCCCGCATGGTGTTCGACTATCTCGAAGGTGGCGCCGAGGACGAACACGGCATCAAGCACAACCGCTCGGTGTTCGAGCAGTGGCGCTTCAAACCTCAGCGGCTGGTCGACGTCAGCCAGCGCACACTCACCACGCAGGTGCTCGGCAAAACCCAGGCGCTACCGCTTGTGATCGGGCCAACCGGCCTCAACGGTGCCCTCTGGCCCAGTGGCGACCTGGTCCTGGCGAAGGCAGCAAGCAACGCCGGCATTCCCTTCGTGCTGTCGACCGCCTCGAACCTTTCGATCGAGGATCTGGCGCGCCAGTGCGACGGTGAATTGTGGTTTCAGCTCTATGTGATCCATCGTGAAATCGCCCGCGACATGGTCCTCAAGGCGCTGCATGCGGGCTATACCAGCCTGGTACTGACCACCGATGTTGCGGTCAACGGCTACCGCGAGCGTGACCTGCGCAACCGCTTCAAGATGCCGATGAGCTATACGCCGGGTGTCGTGCTCGATGGCTGCCTGCATCCGCGCTGGTCACTCGACCTGCTGCGCCATGGCATGCCGCAACTGGCCAACTTCGTCAGCAGCCAGACCTCCAGCCTTGAACTGCAGGCCGCCCTGATGAGCCGGCAGATGGACGCGGGTTTCGACTGGCAGGCACTGCGCTGGCTGCGCGACCTGTGGCCGCACAAGTTGCTGATCAAGGGACTGCTCAGCGCGGACGATGCCCAACGCTGCATCGCCGAAGGCGCTGACGGTGTGATCCTGTCCAACCATGGTGGCCGCCAGCTCGACTGTGCGATCTCACCGATGGAAGTTCTCGCCGAGTCGGTGACCCGGACGGGTAAACCGGTGTTGATCGACAGCGGCTTCCGCCGCGGCTCCGACATCGTCAAGGCGCTGGCCCTGGGGGCAGAGGCGGTATTGCTCGGCCGCGCCACGCTGTATGGCCTGGCTGCCCGCGGCGAAACAGGCGTCAACGACGTACTGCAACTGCTCAAGGCCGATATCGATCGCACCCTGGCACAGATCGGCTGCCCGAACGTCGCTTCGCTCTCCCCGGCCTTTCTCCAGCCTGCGGGAGGCGCGCTGCCCTTCCCCGCGGCTTCACTTCGACCCCAAGGAACACCTGCATGAGCGATCTGCTGATTACCGGCCTGCGTACCCGCGCGGTCAACGTCCCGCTGACCTATCCGGTGCACACCGCGGTAGGCACGGTGGGCACGGCCCCCCTGGTGCTGATCGACCTGGGTACCAGCGCCGGCGTGACCGGCCACGCCTATCTGTTCGCCTACACCCCGGTGGCGCTGAAAGCGCTGAAGCAACTGCTCGACGATATGGCGCAACTGATCGTCAAGCAGCCGCTGGCACCGCTGGACCTGGAGGCCATGCTGGCCAAGCGGTTTTGCCTGGCCGGGTACACGGGACTGATCCGCATGGCGTCAGCCGGCCTCGACATGGCCGCCTGGGACGCCCTGGCCAAGGCACACGGACTGCCGCTGGTACGCCTGCTCGGCGCCAGTCCGCGCCCGATCCGCAGCTACGACAGCCACAGCCTGGATGGTGAAAAGCTGGCGACCGAACGGGCTGTCGAAGCCGCCCGGGCCGGGTTCGGCGGAGTGAAAACCAAGATTGGCTACCCGACCCTGGAGCAGGACCTGGCGGTGGTAAGCAGCATCCGCAACGCTGTCGGCAATGACGTGCAGATCATGGTCGACTACAACCAGAGCCTGGATGTGCCCGCCGCAATCAAACGCGGGCAGGCATTGCAGGAGCTGGGTGTCGCCTGGATCGAAGAACCGACGCTGCAACACGACTACGCTGGCCACCAGCGTATCCAGGCTGCGCTGGATATTCCGCTGCAGATGGGCGAGAACTGGCTGGGTCCGGAAGAGATGTTCAAGGCCTTGAGCGCAGGCGCCAGTCGCCTGGCCATGCCGGATGTGATGAAGATCGGCGGTGTGACGGGCTGGCTGCGGGCAAGCGCCCTGGCGCAGCAGTTCGGGGTACCGATGTCCAGCCACCTGTTCCAGGAATTCAGCGCCCACCTGTTGGCAGCTACGCCTGTGGCCCATTGGCTTGAGCGACTGGATCTTGCGGGCAACGTGATCGAGCCGACGTTGCAGTTTGTGGAGGGCAATGCAGTGATCCCGGATCTGCCGGGTGCAGGCATTGTCTGGAGGGAAAAGGCAATCGAGCAATATCTAGTTTGATCCTCCAGCGGACGGGAGCGGGCCGAACCCGCTCCCTACCGTTTACCAGAACTTCCAGGTGTAACTGGTGATCAGCCGGTTCTCGTCGAAATCGGCGCCGTAGCGCGTCTTCACCTTGATGTTGCGCCCCTCGAACCCCAGGCCCTGCAGCGGGCCGCTTTGCACGACATACGACAGGATGAAGTTGGTCTCGCTTTCCACGTTGTCCGGCTGGCCTGCTCCCCGGTCGATATCGGTGCCCCGCAGATAACGGGTCATGACCTTGAAGCCGGGTACGCCTAGCGCTGCGAAGTCGTAGTCGTAGCGGGCTTGCCAGGAACGTTCGCCGGCCTTGTAGAAGGCGATGGTCGACCAGTTGACCAGGAACGGCTGCGGCGCATAGCCGTTGAGCAGCGGGAAGGCGTCATCACCACTCATCCGTTGGTAGGCCAGGGTGAAGGTATGCCCGCCTTTGCGCAGCGCGGTCATCAGCCCCAGCGAACGGTTGTCGAAATCGCCCGAGCGGCTGGCGCCTTCGTTACGGGTGTCGTAATAGCGCACATCGCTCTTGAGGCTGTACCCGCCACCGATATCCCAGGTGTAGGCCGCCGCCGCATAGTGCTGCCGGTAGATATCCTCGAGCTGGCCGAAATAGTAGGTGGTGTTGAAGGCGGGCGTGAAATCGTAGCGTGCACCGGCAAAGTTGAGCCCGTCGCTGGTCTGGCTCGGTGGATGACCGAACAGGTAGATATCCTCCCGGTCCGACGATTCGCGAGTGGCGATTTTCCAGAAGCGGCCGGCGTTGAGCGTCAGCTTCGCCCACTCTTTCGATTCGATCGTCGCGCCTTCGAAGGTGGTGACCAACTGGCGGGAGTCGTCGTAGAAAGCGACCGGCAGCATGGGCCGATGTTCGCCTATCTTCATTTCGGTGCTCGAAACCTTGATCTTCGCGGTCACGCCGGCACGACCGTAATCGCGTACCGGCTTGCCCTTGCTGTCGTCATAGGGCAGCACGGTGTCCGGCCCGCGCCCACCTCCGCCATCAAGGCGGTAGGCATATTGACCGGAAGCGTCCAGGCCGAATTGCACTGTGCCGTCGGTGTAACCCGACTTGAACTGCAGATCGAAACCCTGGCTCCAGCTACCCACCCGGGATTTCGGGGCATCGGTCTGCTTGAAGTCACGGTCGTAATAGAAGTTGCGCAGGCCCAGCGTCAGGTGGCTGTCCTTGATTGCATCCGCATGGCCCGCTGGGGAAATTACCGCAGCCAAACCTGTCACCGCCCAGCCGAAACGACCGATAGTCATCATGCTATCCACTCCGAATTATTGTTGTTTGCGCGTTTTTCGAGCGCAGGCGGACGCACCGCGAATGCGGCGACAAACCAACCTGCAGGGATAAAAAAGGCGTGACGCGGGCGCCACGCCGAAGACCGGTTCCAGGCGAGCTTTCAAACCTGGCCGGGTATTGCGAGAAGGTTCAGGCGCTTTGCTTGACCCGGGCGCCGGCTTCAGCCTGGCCGGCGTGCTGTCGGGAGATCAGCAGTACGGCGATGACTGCCACCACCCCAGGCAAGGCGAACAGCAGGAAGTTCTGTTCGAAGGGCAGGCTCAGGCTGAGCAGATACCCTCCGAGCAACGGCCCGGTAACCGCACCACAGCGACCGACAGCCGCGGCCATGCTCACCCCGGTGGAACGGGCATTGGCCGGGTAGATATCCGCTGCCAGGGTGTGCACCACCGACAGGCAGCCCACCGTGGCGCCGCCAGCCACCAGCAGTATCAGGTACAGGGTCACCGGGCCTGGCCGCACGCCAAGCAGGGAGATGGATACGGCAGAGAGTGCGAAAAACAGCAGCAAGGTTGGCTTGCAGCCCCAACGGTCAGCGACAAATCCGCTCGCCAGTTGGCCGACCAGGGCGCCGATATTCATTACCAGCAGGAAGGCGATGCTCGATCCCAGCGGATAACCGCCACTGTTCATGAGTTTCGGCAACCAGGTGTTGAGTCCGTAGACCATCAGCATGCACATGCCGAACGCGATCCAGACCATCAGCGTCGCGACAGCGCGGGCATCACTGAACAGCGACGACAGCGAAGTTCCTGCGGTATTGGTCACCGACTCGACCGTGTAGCGCACTTGACCGACGGGCCGGTGTGCCGGATTGATCACCTGCAGCAGTCTGCCCACCTCCTCCTGGCGGTCGCGGTGGACAAGGTAAGCCACCGACTCGGGAAGGGTCTTGTACAGCAATGGCAGGCACAGCAACGACAGGCCGGCGATGTAGAACGGCGAGTGCCAGCCGAGCAGCGGAATCAAGTACATCCCCGCCAGTGCCGACAACAGCCCGCCGACAGCAAAGAAGCTGAGCATCAGGTTGATCAGGCGATTACGGTACTGGGTGGGGGCCATTTCCTTGAGGATGGTCACCAGGTTCGGTACCACTCCGCCCAGCCCGACCCCGGTGAGGAAGCGACAGATGCCAAAGGTCGTCGCATCGAAGGCAAAGGCGTTGATGAACGCCGCCACGCTGAACAGCGCGACACAGAACAGGATGATCGGCCGGCGCCCGAAACGGTCAGCGGTGGTGCCCAGGGCAACCGCGCCGAACATCATCCCCAGCATGGAGCTGGACCCCAGCATCCCTGCCTCGGAGGGCGTCAGGTTCCACTCGGTCATCAGGTGCGGCAGCACCGAGCCGTAGATGACCAGGTCATAGCCATCGAACAGCATGATGAACGAGCACCAGAATACGAGCAGAAAATGGAAGCGACTGAGCTTCGCGGTGTCGAGAATATCGACAGCGTTGATGCGTTGCATGGCATGTACTCTTGTTGTTGTTTTGTGCGGGGCATGGCTGTCAGCCCCATCGAGTACCACGTTATGGACAGTTGCTTGATAGATCAAATAGATATATTTTCGAAACCAGAATAAACCACATCTATTTAAATCATGATCGATCTCAACCTTGTCCGGGTCTTCGTGACCATTTACGAAACCGGCAGCGTCAGCGGCGCGGCCGAGCGCCTGCATGTCACCCAGCCCTCGGTCAGCTATGCCCTGTCCCGCCTGCGTGATCAATGGGGAGACCCGCTGTTCAAGCGCACCCGCGACGGCATGCAACCCACCGTACTCGCCTCGCAGCTCTACGCCGCCTTCCGTTCCTCGTTGACCGATATCGAACGTGCCGTGGCGCTGACCCGCCGATTCGAGCCGGAAAACTCCACCCGCCGCTTCCGCCTGGCGCTCTCGGACCTGGGCGAGGTGTTCTTCCTGCCACACATTCTGCGTGGCTTGCAGGCAAAGGCACCGCTGGTTGAACTTGAGGTCATCCAGATCGAGATCGATCGCATGGATGAGTGGCTACGCACCGGCAAGATCGACGCTGCGGTGTGCAATCGCAGTTACCTGCCGGTCCAGGCCAAATGCGAACTGATGTTCATCGAGCGCTATGTCTGCATGGTGCGGGACGACCACCCGCGCATCGGCGAGAGCGTGTCGATGGAGCAATTCGTCAACGAACGGCATGTGGTGGTGTCGGCAGGTACCGGACACCATTTCGTCGAGGATCGTCTGCGAGAGGCCGGAATCGCACGCACCGTCAGCTTGCGGGTACCGCACTTCAGCGTGTTGCCGGAGATCATCTCGTCCAGCGACCTGCTGGTCACCCTGCCGGAACGGGTAGCCAAGGTGTACGCCGAACGCAATGGCCTGAAGACCATGGATCTGCCCTTTACCGTTCCGGAATTCGAAGTGAGCCTGCACTGGCATGAACACAGTGGCGACAGCTCTGCGCAACTGTGGTTTTGCGAATTTCTGAAGGACACCATTTCCAGGCTGTGATCGGCTGAACGCTGGCGGTACGAGGATCAGAATCCACCCGGAAACAACCCCCGATCCCCCAGCTTCCCCAGCAAAAAGTCATACACCACCCTCACCCGCCGCGGCGCCGGTCCGGACCGCGTCCGATACAGAACCAGGTCAAGGGGCCGCGGCGCATACTCGGCCATTACTTCCACCAGCGCGCCCTCGGACAGATGCGGCTCCGCCAGATACAAGGGCATCTGCGCAAACACACTCCCCTGCAGCACCATTTCCAGCTCCGTTTCCGGGTCATCGCAGATAAAGCCAGGCTGCTCGGGAACGAAGCTTTCTTCATTGCGGAAATACCACGGCCAGCCACGCCCGGATCTGCGGTCCTGAAGCAAGGACAAGGGCATCGTCTTGAGCGCCTCGATGTTCGACGGCACACCGGCACTGGCAATCAGCCCGGGCGGAGCGACGACCGCCAACGGCACATTCGCCACAGTTCTGGCGACGAACCGGCGATCACGCACGGTCCCCACCCTGATTCCGATATCGATCCTGGAGGCCACCGAATCGGTCAACTCGTCATCGAGCGAAAGATCGATGCTCAATCGGGGATGCTGCCGGCGCAATTCGGCCAGAAAACGCGCCAGGTACAACTTGCCGATCGCACGGGGTGCCGTCAGCCCTACCCGCCCGCTGACCTCTGCGTCACCAGCGGTATCTGCCCGGGCAAACAACTGATCGAAGCTGTCCACCACAGCGGCGGCCTCCTGGGCGAGGTTTTTGCCGAAGTCGGTGATCCTCATCTGCCGCGTGCTGCGGTGAAACAGCGGCTCGCCCATCAGCCGTTCGAGCTCCTGCACCGCCCGGGTGACCTTCTGCGGCGATGTCGCCAGATGGTTCGCGGCCTCGCGAAAAGACGAACAGTCGGCAACTGCGAGGAAGACCCTGATCATTTCCAGCCGGTTTAGCATGGCTTTGTTCCGAATTATGGAATTTTCAAATCCTGAATATTCCATTCAGTGTGACGAAATGACAACTCATAATCGGCGCCATCCCCCCCAACGAGGTCACGAAAATGAGCAATGGTATCCAAGGCAAGGTCGTCGTCATCACCGGTGCAAGCAGCGGCCTGGGCGAGTCCACCGCCCGTCATCTGGCCAGCCTGGGCGCATCGGTGGTACTCGCCGCACGTCGCGAGGAGCGCTTGAAGGCAATCGTCGATGAAATCACCACCGCAGGCGGTAAAGCCACGGCCCAGGTGGTCGATGTGACCCGCCGTGAAGACCTGGTCGCCCTTGTCCAGCACGCCACGGACACCTTCGGCCGGGTTGACGTGATGATCAACAATGCCGGCCTGATGGCGATCGCGCCCATCGCCGAACTGCGGGTCGACGAGTGGGACCGCATGATCGACATCAACATCAAGGGCGTGATGTACGGCATCGCGGCAGCCCTGCCGGTGTTCCAGCAGCAAGGCTCCGGTCACTTCATCAACATTTCATCGGTGGCCGGCATCAAGGTGTTCAGCCCGGGCGGTTCGGTCTACAGCGGTACCAAGTACGCAGTACGGGCCATCTCGGACGGTCTGCGCCACGAGGTCGGGCGCAGCATCCGCACCACCACCATCGAGCCGGGCGCGGTCGATTCCGAGCTGAAATTCGGTAGCGGTCATGAGGCCAGCGCAGAGGCCGTTGCGGAGTTCTACAAGAACGCCATCCCGGCAGAATCGGTAGCCCGGGCCATCGCCTTTGCCATCGAGCAGCCGGCCGATGTCGACATCAATGAGATCGTGCTGCGCCCGACTTCCCAGGATTTCTGAGGTAAGACCTGAGTCATTGGCTGACCCACACATTCATGAATGGTGCTCATGACAACACTCAGGATTGACCGGCTAATCAACCGCCCGCCTCTGCCCTAGAGTGATCGTCCAACCCCGAAGGGAGAGACGCACATGACAGAGGTAACGGTGGTAATCGGCGCCGGCTCGATCGGCCAGGCAATCGCGCGCAGGGTCAGCGCCGGCAAGCATGTACTGCTGGCGGACCTTCGCCAGCCAACCCTCGACGCCTCGGCCAGAGTGCTGGGTGACGCCGGCTTTGCAGTCAGCACGGCGCTGGTCGATGTGTCCTCCCGTGATTCGGTTCAAGCCCTGGTTGAACGCGCCACCGCCCTTGGCGAGATCACCGGGGTTATCCATGCCGCCGGTGTCTCCCCTTCGCAGGCACCGCCGGCCGCCATCCTGCGGGTAGACCTGTACGGCACCGCGCTGGTGCTGGAGCTGTTCGGCACGGTTATCGCCAAGGGAGGATCGGCGGTGGTCATCGCCTCGCAGTCCGGTCACCGCTTGCCGGCACTGACGCCCGAGCAGGACAAGGCCCTGGCCCTGACGCCGGTCGAAGAACTGCTGGCGCTGCCGATGCTGCAACCAGAGCACGTGACCGACCCGCTCAACGCCTACCAGTTGTCCAAGCGCGGCAACGCCCTGCGCGTCGCCGCAGAAGCCGTGCGCTGGGGCAAGCGTGGTGCCCGCGTCAACACCATCAGCCCGGGCATCATCCTCACCCCGCTGGCTCGCGATGAACTCGATGGTCCGCGCGGCGCCGGGTACCGCAGCATGATCGAGTCCTCCATGGCCAAGCGCGCAGGCACGCCGGATGAAGTCGCCGCTGTCGCGGCGCTGCTGATGGGGCCGGAAGGCACTTTCATTACCGGCAGCGACTTCCTTATGGATGGTGGTGTGACTGCGCAGTACTGGTGGGGCGGGAACTAGAACAGCATCCGCCAAATTCTCAATGACTGATCATCCACGGCCGCCCCGCCGCCTTGCCTTTCAAGGCATGGGGATTGGCCTTGGTCGGTTCCTGCTGCTTGCTCGGCCCACAGCACCCGCAGCCGCTTGGATGCCGACGGCTCTCCTGATACTCACCAAGGGTCTTCGGCGCATGAGCACTTTGCTCGTTGGCCGCGATGGCCTTGCGGGTATTGCCGGCCAGGGTCGCCAGCCCCGGCGCGGAGAGAATCACCCGCATGGCCTCGGCGCCACACTCCGGACATTCACAAGGCAACGCGCTCTGCGCCATGGGCCGCAAGGCGGTGAAGTCGCCGCAATGGGGGCATTCGTATTCGTACATCGGCATGTTGGAGTCCTCATATTCAGCGGAATGGCCATTGGGGCTGCTTTGCAGCCCTTCGCGAGCGAGCTCGCTCCCACGGTATTGCGCTCGCGAAGGGCCACAAAGCGGGCCCAAGACTCCTTACTTATCCGGCGCAAGCGGCAGATCGACACTGCCATCGATGAATTTCGTCGGACCACTGGCACTCGGGTTGATATCGAACTTGAAGATCTCCGTCGGCAACCACAAGGTCGCGCAAGCGTTGGGAATGTCGACCACGCCACTGATATGCCCCTGCACCGGCGCCGAGCCGAGCAAGGCGTAGCCCTGGGCCGGCGAGTAGCCGAACTTGGTCATGTAGTTGATGGCGTTGAGGCAGGCCTGACGGTAGGCGACGTTGACGTCCAGGTAGTGCTGCTGCCCGGCCTCGTCCACCGAGATGCCTTCGAAGATCAGGTAGTTGTTGTAGTTGGGCACGATCGGGCTGGGCTTGAACACCGGGTTCTTGATGCCGTACTTGGCCATGCCGCCCTTGATCAGTTCGACGCGCATATGCACCCAGCCAGCCATTTCAATAGCGCCGCAGAAGGTGATCTCACCATCGCCCTGGCTGAAGTGCAGGTCGCCCACCGACAGCCCGGCGCCGTCGACATACACCGGGAAGAACACTTTCGAACCCCGCGACAGGTCCTTGATATCGCAGTTGCCGCCGTGCTCGCGCGGCGGCACGGTGCGGGCGCCGGTGGCCGCGGCCATATCGCGCTCCGGGCCCTTGAGCTTGCCCATGTGCGCGGTCTTGGCAAACGGCGGGTTGGCCAGTGGCGGCACCCGGCCCGGTTCGGTATCGATCAGTTCCTGCTCGCGGCGGTTCCAGTCGGCGAGCATCTTGTGGTCCGGCAGGCAGCCGATCAGGCCGGGGTGGATCAGGCCGGCGAACTCGACCCCGGGAATGTGCCGGGAGCTGGTCATCATGCCCTTGAAGTCCCAGATCGCCTTCTGTGCCGAAGGGAAGTGATCGGTGAGGAAGCCGCCGCCGTTCTGCCGCGAGAAGAAGCCGTTGAAACCCCATTGCGAGTCGGCCCGGGCGCCGATGTCGAGCAGGTCGACCACCAGCAGGTCACCAGGCTCGGCGCCGTGCACACCGACCGGGCCGGACAGGTAGTGCACGGTGGACAGGTCGACATCGCGTACGTCGCTGGCATCGTCGTCGTTCTTGATGGCACCGGCGGTCCAGTCGTAGGTTTCCAGGATAAAGTCGTCGCCCGGCTTGACCCAGCAGGCCATCGGGATGTCCGGGTGCCAGCGGTTGTGCACCTGCTCGTTCTCGGTGGCAGGCTGGTTGAGGTCGACTTTGATCAGCACGTCGGTCATGGGGTGTTCTCCTTGGTTGAGAGGATCGATCTGTTGCTGCGGTAAGAGGGGCTGGCTAGACGGACAGGTAGCGACTGATGCTGGCCTCGTCGACATTGGCCCGGGTTTCCTCGATGACGAAGCGGCCCTTCTCGATCACCAGGAAGCGGTCGGCGATTTCCAGGGTGAACGACAGCACCTGCTCCGAGACCACGATGGTCAGGTTGCGCAGGCTGCGGATCTCCTTGAGGGTGCGGGCGATGTCCTTGATGATCGACGGCTGGATGCCCTCGGTAGGCTCGTCGAGCAGCAGCACCTTGGGGTTGGTGGCCAGCGCCCGGGCGATCGCCAGTTGCTGTTGCTGGCCGCCAGACAGGTTGCCGCCGCGCCGTCCGCGCATGTCGAACAGCACCGGGAACAGCGCGTAGAGGTCTTCCGGCACCTTGCCCCGGGCCGACGCCGGCAGGCCGGTCTGGATGTTTTCCAGAACGGTCATCGACGGGAAGATCATCCGCCCCTGGGGCACATAGGCCATGCCGTGCTCGACCCGGGCATGGGTCTCCATGGCCGAGACCTCGACGCCGTCGACCGCCACCTGGCCGTGCCACTGCGGCAGGATGCCCATCAGGCTCTTGAACAGGGTGGTCTTGCCCATGCCGTTGCGGCCCATGACCGCGACGATTTCCTGCTTTTCCACGGCCAGGTCGAGGTCATGCAGGATCTGGCTCTGGCCATAACCGCAGGCCAGCTGGTTGATGGTGAACATGCGCTGCTCCTCAGTGGCCGAGATAGACTTCGATGACTTTCGGGTTGCTCTGCACCGACTCCATGCTGCCTTCGGCCAGCACCTTGCCCTGGTGCAGCACCGTGACCTTGTGGGCGATGCTCTTGACGAACTCCATGTCGTGCTCGATCACCAGCACCGAACGGCCCTGGCTGATGCGCTTGAGCAACTCGGCGGTCTGCGCCCGCTCGCTGACGCTCATGCCGGCCACTGGCTCGTCGAGCATCAGCAGCTCCGGGTCCTGCATCAGCAACATGCCGATCTCCAGCCACTGCTTCTGGCCGTGGGACAGCAGCCCGGCCTGCTGTTGCAGCAGATCGGCAAGGAAGATCTGCGCCGCCACCTCGTCGACCCGCGCCGTCACCTCGCGGCTGCGCTGGAAGAACAGCGCACCGAACACCGTGCGTCCCTTGGGAAAGGACATCTCGAGGTTCTCGAACACGCTGAGGTTGTCGTAGATCGACGGGGTCTGGAACTTGCGCCCGACCCCGGCGCGGACGATGTCGTACTCCTTCATGCGGGTCAGCTCGCGGTCCTTGAACTGGATGCTGCCGCCGGTGGCGCGGGTCTTGCCGCAGATCAGGTCGAGCACGGTGGTCTTGCCCGCGCCGTTGGGGCCGATGACCACACGCACTTCGTTGCGGTCGATGTACAGGTTGAGGTTGTCCACGGCCTTGAAACCGTCGAAGGACACGGTCAGGCCCTCGATGGCCAGTACCGGCTTGGGCATATGGAAGCCAGCGGTAGCAGTCATGGCTGGGTCTCCAGCGAGTTGTGGGTGGAAGGGCTGTCGACCTTGGCGACGGGCTGCGCCGCAGGCTTGGCAGGTGCCGCTGCGACAGCGGGTTGCGGCCGCTTGGCGAACGCCGCCAGCCATTTGCGCCCATGGCTTTCCCACAAGCCGGCGAGGCCGTTGGGGAAGTACATGACCACGACGATGAACAGCCCGCCCATCAGGTACAGCCACAGTTCCGGGAAGGATTCGGAAAAGTAGGTCTTGCCGTAGTTGACCAGCAGCGCGCCGTATACCGCGCCGAGCAGCGACATGCGCCCGCCGACTGCGGCGAAGATCACCATTTCGATCGACGGCACGATGCCGACGAAGGACGGCGACATGAAGCCGACCTGCAAGGCGAACATCGCCCCGCCAATGGCCGAGAAGCCGGCGGCGACGCAATAGACGAAGATCTTGAAGCTGGCCACGTCATAGCCGGAAAAACGTACCCGCTCTTCCTTGTCGCGCATGGCCATCAGCAAGCGGCCGAGCTTGGAGGCAAGGATGAACTTGCCAATCAGGATGCAGCCCAGCAGCAGCGCGGCGTTGACGAAATACAGCAACAACTTGGCGCCGTCGCCGCGGATGTCCCAGCCGAGCAGGGTCTTGAGGTCGGTGATGCCGTTGACCCCGCCGGTCAGACCCTGCTGGCCGATGATCAGCACGGTGAGGATCAGGGCGATGGCCTGGGTGACGATGGAGAAGTACACGTCCCCTACCCTGCGCTTGAACAAGGCCGCGCCGATCACCAGCGCCAGGATCACCGGCACCGCCACCACGGCGAACAGGGTGAAGCCGAAACTGTGGAACGGCACCCACAACGCCGGCAGCTCGGTGAGCTGGTTCCAGTCCATGAAATCCGGAATGCCCGGGGTCGACTGGATCTTCGTGCTCTCCGGATCGCTGGCTTCCAGCTTGAGGAACATCGCCATGCAGTAGCCGCCGAGGCCGAAGAACACCCCCTGGCCCAGGCTGAGAATGCCGCCATAACCCCAGCACAGCACCAGGCCCACGGCGACGAAGGCGTAGGTCAGGTACTTGCCGACCATGTTCAGGCGAAAGGCGTCGAGCACAAGCGGAAACACCACCAGGATCAGCGCGGCGAGGATCAGCAGGCCGACAGTGCCCTGGCGCCCGCCCATGAGTTTGTCCAATGCGTTCATCTGCGCGCCCCTATTTGCGAACTTTGCTGGAGAACAACCCTTGCGGGCGCATCAACAGGATCAGGATCACCGTCGACAGGGTCAGCACCTTGGCCATCGAACCGCTCATGAAGAACTCCGAGACCGACTGGGTCTGGGCAATGGCGAAGGCCGAGGCGATGGTGCCAAGCAGGCTTTGCGCGCCGCCGAAGACCACGGTGAGGAAGGTGTCGACGATGTACAGCGAACCGGCGGTGGGCCCGGTCGAGCCGATGGTGGTGAAGGCCGCCCCGGCCACCCCGGCCACACCACAGCCGAGGGCGAAGGTCATGCGGTCGACCTGGCGGGTATTGATGCCGACGGCGCGGCTCATGACCCGGTTCTGCACCGTGGCGCGCACCTGCAGGCCCCAGCGGGTGCGGTACAGCATCAGGAAGATGGTGCCGGTCAGCAGCACGGTCAGGGCCATGACGAACAGGCCGTTGCGCGGGATCTCGATGGTGTCGGTCAGGTTCACCGCACCCATCAGCCAGTCCGGCGGCGTGGCGCTGACCTCGCGGGCGCCGAAGATCGAGCGAAAGGCCTGCTGCATCACCAGCGACAGGCCCCAGGTAGCCAGCAGGGTATCCAGCGGACGCTGGTACAGGCGGCTGATCATCACCCGCTCGACGACCCAGCCGATGGCCGCCGCCACCAGGAACGACAGTGCGATGGCGAAGAAAAAGTAGTACGGCTGCATCGACGGCAGGTAGTTCTTGACCAGGGTCGACAGCACGTAGGTGGTGTAGGCGCCAATGGTGAGGAATTCACCGTGGGCCATGTTGATCACGCCCATCTGGCCGAAAATGATCGCCAGTCCCAGGGCCATGAGCAGGAGCACGCAGAATACGGACAGGCCGTTGAACCCCTGCATGGCGGCGATGGCACCGAAATCAGATAGCCATTGCATGGTGGTCCCTCCTCGGGGATGTGGTGGAGGCAAGAGGCTTCAGGCGCAAGCCGCGCGCCTGAAGCTCGTCGTTGCGCTTACTGGTAGCCCTTGGGGAAAGGATTGGGTTCGATCAGGTCCGACTCGTGGATCACCTTGAACTGGCCGTTGGCCTGGACTTCGCCGATGCGCGTCTTGCTCCACAGGTGATGGTTGTCGTGGACCTTGACGTAGCCTTCGGGGGCAGTGGTCAGCTCGATGCCAGGCGAAGCCGCGACCACCTTGTCGATATCGAAGCTGCCGGCCTTCTCCACCGCCGCCTTCCACAGCCACGGGCCGAGATAGGCGGCCTGGGTCACGTCGCCCATCACCGCGTCCTTGCCGTACTTGGCCTTGAACGCCTCGACGAAGGCCTTGTTGTTGGGGTTGTCCAGGCTCTGGAAGTACTTCATCGAGGCGTAGAAGCCCTCCATGTTCTCGCCACCGATGCCGAGCAGTTCGTCCTCGGTCACCGACAGGGTCAGCAGGTTCTGCTTGGCGGCGGTCACCCCGGCCGACTTCATCTGCTTGTAGAAGGCGACGTTGGAGCCACCGACCACGGCGGCGAAGACCACATCGGGTTTCTTCAGCTTGACCTTGTTGATCAGCGAGCCGAACTGGGTGTTGCCCAACGGGTAGTAGTCTTCGCCGACCACCGTGCCGTGCAGCACGTTCTCGATGTGCTTGCGGGCGATCTTCATCGAGGTGCGCGGCCAGATGTAGTCCGAGCCGATCAGGTAGAAGGTCTTGGCGCCCTTCTCCTTGGCGATCCAGTCGAGGCCGGCGAGGATCTGCTGGGTGGCCTCCTGGCCGGTGTAGATGACGTTCTTCGACTGTTCCAGGCCTTCATAGAAGGTCGGGTAGTAGAGCAGGCCGTTTTCCTTCTCGAACACCGGCAGCACCGCCTTGCGCGAGGCCGAGGTCCAGCAGCCGAAAACCGCCGCCACCTTGTCGCCGGCCAGCAGCTTGCGGGCCTTTTCGGCGAAGGTTGGCCAGTCGGAAGCGCCGTCTTCCTGGATCACCTTGATCTGCCGGCCGAGCACCCCGCCGGCGGCGTTGATCTGCTCGATGGCCAGGCGCTCGGCCTGGATCGAACCGGTTTCGGAAATGGCCATGGTGCCGGTCGCCGAGTGCAGCTGGCCGACCGTTACTTCCGTCGCGGTCACCGCCAGGCCGGTAGTGTTGGCCTCGTCGGCGACGGCCATTTGCCCGAACACGCTGGCGGCGATCAATGAAAGCGCCGCAGCGCCCAGGCCCAGCCGTCGAGGGAGAAAGCGTTTTACAGCGGTCTGTGGTGAATCCATGGTTCCGGCTCCTGAGTAGGTCGTCGTTCTCGGCAGCGCTCTGGCGGCGCCTTGTTGCGAGTCGGGACCAGCATGAAGTCGGTGTCGGATCGGGGGTATACGCAGCATGACGTAACGGCATACGTCATTTGACGTAGCGCCAGAACGGGCGCGCCGAGGCATGCTGGCGCCCGTGAGATGACTACCGGCCTCATCGTCGGCAAGCCGACTCCCACAGGGATCCCGGCCGACCGCAGGCGCCAGGCCAGGCACAGAACCTGTGGGAGCTGGCATTGCCAGCGATGAGGTCGGCAAGAACAACACAGACCCGAAAGATCGATGTCGAGGCTGATGGCCTCATCGCCGGCAATGCCGGCTCCCACAGGGTCCCGGGACAGCCACAAGAGTGAGGCTCGACGCGGTCCTTGTGGGAGCTGGCTTGCCAGCGATGAGGCCAGGATGGACAGCCTCGGGCATGGATGTTGCTGCTTCGACCACCCACAGCTCCCCAGGAATCGGCCCCCGTGCGACCTTCAGGCTCCCAACGCATCGTCAAGATCCGCCGCGACTACAACAGCCTGGTCGCCGACGAGACCATGGAGGACTACGCCCTGCGCTTCGCGCCCAAGGCGTTTCGCAAGTGGTCCGAGCTGCGCATCGCCAATACCGCGCTGGGCGCTGTGTCGTTCCTGGCCCTGGAGGCGATCGGCGGTGCGCTGGTGATGAGCTACGGCTTCAACAACACCCTGTGGGCGATCGTCGCCGCCGCGCTGGTGATCTTCCTCACCGGCCTTCCGATCAGCTACTACGCCGCCCGCTACGGCGTCGACATGGACCTGCTGACCCGCGGCGCCGGGTTCGGCTATATCGGCTCGACCATCACCTCGCTGATCTACGCCAGCTTCACCTTCCTGTTCTTCGCCCTCGAAGCGGCGATCATGGCCCTGGCCCTGGAGCTCTATTTCCGCATTCCCCTGGCCCTGGCCTATGTCATCTGCTCGGTGGTGGTGATCCCGCTGGTGGCCTACGGCATCACCCTGATCAACCGCCTGCAGATGTGGTCGCAACCGCTGTGGCTGACCCTGCTGCTGGTGCCCTACGTGTTCGTGATCTGCAAGAACCCCGGGGTGCTGAGCGATCTGACCGGCTTTGCCGGCCGCGAGGGCGAAGGCGGCACCTTCAACCTGCTGCTGTTTGGTGCAGCCTTCAGCGTGGCGCTGTCATTGGTGACCCAGATCGGTGAACAGGTCGACTACCTGCGCTTTCTCCCGGAAAAAACCGCCGCCAATCGCAAGCGCTGGTGGGCGGCGCTGCTGATGGCCGGCCCCGGCTGGATCATTCCCGGCGCGGTGAAGATCATGGCCGGCGCCTTCCTGGCCTTTCTCGCCCTGCAGCACGAAGTCCCCATCGACAAGGCCATCGAGCCTACGCAGATGTACCTGGTCGCCTTCCGCTATGTGTTTGCCTCGCCGGAATGGGCGCTGGCGGCGATGACCCTGTTCGTCATCATTTCCCAGATCAAGATCAACCTGACCAACGCCTACGCCGGCTCGCTGGCCTGGTCGAACTTCTTCGCCCGGGTCACCCACAGCCATCCAGGGCGGGTGGTCTGGCTGGTATTCAACGTGATCATCGCCCTGGTACTGATGGAGCTGGGGGTGTTCGAGGCGATCGAAGAGGTGCTGGGGCTGTACGCCAATATCGCCATCGCCTGGATCGGCACGCTGGTGGCCGACCTGGTGATCAACAAGCCGCTGGGGCTGTCGCCGCGGCATATCGAGTTCAAGCGTGCGCACCTGTACGACATCAATCCGGTCGGCGTCGGTGCCATGTGCATCGCCTCGCTGGTGGCGTTCGGCGCCCATTTCGGCCTGTTCGGCGAACTGGCCCAGGCGGCGCCGCCCCTGGTCTCGCTGCTTATCGCATTGGTCGTGGCGCCGCTGATCGCCTGGCTGACCCGTGGCCGCTATTACATCGCCCGCAGCAGTCCCGACGCCTTGCTGTTCCCCCAGGGGGCCCAGGTCAACCTGCAATGCGGCTTGTGCAACAACGCCTTCGAGACCGCTGACATGGCCTGGTGCCCGGCCTATCGCTCGCCGATCTGTTCGCTGTGCTGCTCGCTGGATGCGCGCTGTGGCGACCAGTGCAAACAACGGGCGCGCCTGTCGATGCAGTTCGAGGATCTGCTCGGCCGCCTGTTGCCGCGCCTGCCCCGGCGCTACCTGCATACGCGCCTGGCGCAATACCTGGGACTGTTGGCGATCCTGGTCCTGGCCCTGTCCGGCGCGCTGGCGCTGATCTACAGCCAGGTCGCCCACGGCCTCATCGATCAGTCGCCAGAGGCCCATCGCACGCTGTTGCTGGCCTTCCTCAAGGCGTTCCTGACCTTCTGCGTGTTCGCCGGGGTGCTCGCCTGGTGGGTGGTGTTGACCCGGGAAAGCCGCCGGGTGGCGCTGGAGGAGTCGGAACGCCAGACCCAGTTGCTGATCCAGGAAATCGAGGCCCACGACAAGACCGACCAGGCCCTGCAGGAAGCCAAGGAAGCCTCGGAAGCGGCCAACGCCGCGAAGAGCCGCTATGTCACCGGCCTGTCCCATGAGCTGCGCACGCCGCTCAACAGCATCCTCGGCTTCACCCAGATCCTCCAGCGCGACCCGGCCACGCCGCCCCAGCACCAGGACCCGCTGGCGACCATCCTGCGCAGCAGCTCGCATCTGCTGTCGCTGATCGACGGGCTGCTCGACGTGGCCAAGATCGAAGCCGGCAAGCTGCGCCTGGAACCGTCGGAGATCCTTCTGCAGCAGTTCCTGAACGACCTGGAGCAGATGTTCGCCGGCACCGCCCGGGAAAAGGGCCTGGACTTTCGCCTGGACCTGGTCGGGCGCATGCCGGCGGTGGTGCGTGGCGACGAAAAGCGCGTGCGGCAGATCCTCATCAACCTGCTCGGCAACGCGGTCAACTTCACCGACAGCGGCGAGGTCTGCCTGCGGGTCAGCTACCGCCGCGAAACGGCGATCTTCGAAGTAATCGACAGCGGCATCGGCATCGCCCCGGAACAGATCGAGCGGATCTTCCAGCCCTTCGAACGCGGTGGCCTGGACCGCCAGGACAAGGGCGTGGGCCTGGGCCTGACCATCACCCGAATGCTCACCGCGTTGATGGGCGGGGCACTCTCGGTCAGCAGCCAGCTCGGCGAAGGCACGCGCTTTCAGGTACGCCTGTTCCTCTCCGAAGTGCGGGTGCCCAAGGCGGTCATCGCGGTCGATCATGACGTGGTGGGCTACGAAGGCGAGCGCCAGCGCATCCTGGTGGTGGACGACCATATCGAGCACCGCAAGGTCATCGCCGGGCTGCTCGGCCCGCTGGGCTTCGACATGCTCGAAGCGGCCAACGGCCAGGAAGCCATCCGCCAGGTGTCCCTGCACCATCCGGACCTGATCCTGATGGACCTGTCGATGCCCGACATGGACGGCTGGCAGACCCTGCGCCTGATTCGCCGCAACGCCCTGTCGCGAGCACCGGTGATCGTCCTGTCGGCCAACGCCAATGCCTTTACCGACGACAAGGACGGCGACCTGCCGACCATGGAGCACGACTACCTGGCCAAGCCCGTGCACCTGCAGCAACTGCTCGACCTGCTCGCCCGTCATCTGTGCCTGCAGTGGCAGCGCCGTCCGTTGAGCCTCGCGCCCAGTCCGCCGACCGGAACGCTGCCGCCGCGCAAGGACCTCGAAGAACTCTACGAACTGTGCGGGCTTGGCTACATGCGCGGCATCCAGCACAAGCTCGACCTGCTCGAACGCGACGCTGGCGACAGCGCCGCATTTATCGCCAGGCTGCGCAGCCTGGCCAAGGGCTTCCGCCTGGATGAACTCAGCCTGCAACTGAAGGAGGCCCTCAATGAGCGCCCTGACCTCACCCGCTGACAACGGCGTGATCCTGATCGTCGACGACACCCCGGACAACCTCGCGCTGCTCTCCGACGCCCTCGACGCGGCGGGCTACATGGTCCTGGTGGCGCTGGACGGGCACAGCGCGCTGACCCGCCTGCAACGCAGGCGCCCCGACCTGATCCTGCTCGACGCGATGATGCCCGGGCTCGATGGCTTCGAAACCTGCCGGCGGATCAAGCAGCAGCCCGACACCGCCGATATTCCGGTGCTGTTCATGACTGCGTTGACCGACAGCGAACATGTGGTGCAGGGCTTCGAGGCCGGCGCCATCGACTACGTCACCAAGCCGATCCACTGCGCGGAAGTGCTCGCCCGGGTCGCCTCGCACCTGCGTACCGCGCGCATCCTGCAGGCGGCGCGACAGGCGTCGCAGCCCATCGGCCTGGACCATGCCCCGGCCTACGGCACGCTGTCGCGGCGCTTCCAGCTCACCGAGCGTGAAGTCGAGGTGCTGCGCTGGGTGTCCTGCGGCAAGACCAACAAGGATATCGCCGACATCCTCCAGCTCAGCCCGCGCACGGTGAACAAGCACCTGGAGCATGTCTACATCAAGCTCGGGGTGGAGACCCGCACTGCGGCCATGTCGGTGGCGCTGGCGGCCATGGCTGAGCGGGTTTGAGGGTGGGTAGCTTGTCTTTTGGATCATGGTGGCCGCAAGGTGTCTGCCGGGATACCGGGTCAGGGCTGACAGGTGCATACCTTGATCCTTGCAGCGCTCTTGAGACCGAGCGCCGCCCGCGCGGCGCATCGCCGGCAACGCCGGCTCCCACATTTGTTGCAACGTACCTATGTCTGTCAGGCCATGGTTGACCGCCTTGTTTGTACGACGCGGTACCGAGTCGAGCCCAACAACCTCCCCACGATAGATCGCCATGAGACAAAGGCTGGCAACTCAAATCCAACAGGCCATGGCACGTTGCAACAAATGTGGGAGCTGGCGTTGCCAGCGATGCGCCGTGTGGACGGCGCTCGATCTTGAGGGCGCTAGAAAAACACCGGCATGCGCTTCGCGATGCGCCGCGCGGACGGCGCTCGATCTCAAGAGCACCAGAAAAACCTCGGCATGCGCTCGTAGAACCCAAAACGCTCTTCACTGTTGACTCCAACGACCGCCTCCACGCATTATCCGCCAGCACTTCTTCGCAACGGATCACCCATGATTCCCCATACCGACCTCATGCTGACTGCCCAGGGCCTCCATGCCCAGGCCGGCGCATGCGTGTCCGTTGCCAAGAAATCGAAGAAACAGCCGCTCATTTGACCGGGGCGCTGTCCCGTCAGATGAGCTGACAGGACAGATGGCGCCAGGTCTCCTCCCCGCTTGATTTCCCTCTTCTCCTCTGACGTCGACCAGACGGTCTTTCCGAGGAGTAATGCATGTCTGATTTCCGTGGTATCTGGGTTGCCCTGGCGACACCCTTTCGTTCGGGCCATATCGATCATGAGGCGCTGCATGGCCTGGTGACCCATTTGCTGGCCGACGGTGTGAGAGGCCTGGTGGTCTGCGGCACCACCGGCGAAGCCGCTGCCCTGAGCAAGGACGAGCAACTGGAGGTGCTGGACGCGGTGCTGCAGATCGCCGCGCCGAAGCAGGTGATCATGGGGCTGTCGGGCTACAACCTGCAGGAGCTGCTGGCGTTCCAGCAGAAGATCCAGAGCCGCGACATCGCCGGCGTCCTGGTCCCGGCGCCCTGCTATATCCGCCCGTCGCAACAGGGCATCGAAGCGTTCTTCCAGACCATCGCCGATGCGTCGTCGGTGCCGCTGGTGCTCTACGACATCCCCTACCGCACCGGCGTGCGCATCGAGCGGGAGACCCTGCGCCGGATCGTGCGCCACCCGAACATCGCCGCCGTGAAGGATTGCAGCGGCGATCTCGAAACCACCCTGGCGCTGATCGAGGACGGCCATGCCCAGGTGCTGGCCGGCGAGGACCTGCAGATATTCGGCAATCTCGCCCTGGGCGGCGCCGGGGCGATCTCGGCCTCCGCGCATATCCGCGCGGACCTTTATGTGCAGATGATGGATGAACTGGACAAGGGCGACCTGCCTGCTGCCCGTGCCACATTCCGACGCTTGCAGCCATGGATCCGGGTGGCCTTTGCCGAGCCCAATCCGGCGGTGGTGAAGGCGGCGCTCAGTGTCCTGGGGCTGATCGCCAATGAACTGCGCGAGCCCATGCAACCCTGTGGCCCCGCGACCATGGCGCGCCTGCGCGAGGTGCTCCAGCCACTGGATCGTAGGAGCTGCTTCAGCTGCGAAGGACCGCGCTAGCGGTCCCCAAGACCATCCAATACGAGCTTATGCCGTGGATTCACGGTTTTTGCGACCGCTGCGCGGTCCTTCGCAGGCAAGCCAGCTCCTACGCACGGTCGGCAGCAACCTCCGCCGCGATCAGGCTCCCCGGCGGTGGCTGGCGACGGAAATGAGCGGCCACACCAGCAAGGATCGCATCGGCGATCCTGCGCTGGTGGCGGGCATCATGCAGGCGCCGGCAGTCGCCGACATTGGAGATGAACCCGGTTTCTACCAGGATCGACGGCACCGCCGCCGACTTGAGCACGGCGAACCCGGCCTGCTCGACCCTGGACTGATGCAGGCTCGACACCTCGCCCAGTTGCGCCAGCACCTGGTGACCAAGATCCAGGCTGGTGGAAATGGTGGCGTTCAGCGACATGTCGAGCAGCACGCCAGCGACCATCGGATCATCCTTTTGCAGCTTCACCGCCAACCCGCCGCCAACGCTGTCGGCACCGTTTTCCCGATCCGCCATCCAGCGCGCCATGGACGAACTCGCCCCTCCCTGGGACAGGGCAAAGACCGACGCACCCGATGCGGTAAGCCGCGGGGCAGCATCGGCATGTACGGAAACGAACAGATCGGCATTCAGGCGCTGGGCCAGTTCGGCGCGCTTGCGCAATGGAATGAACACGTCATCGGAACGCACCAGGCGAGCCTTGTAGCCCTTCTGTGCGTTGATTCGCTTGGCCAGCAGCGTGGCGATCTGCAAGGCGACGATCTTTTCCTGTTCGCCTTTGGCCCCCACCGCTCCCGGATCCTTGCCGCCGTGTCCGGCATCGACCACCACCAGCAGGTCGCGGCCGGACCTGCCCTTCGCTGCTGGCGCTGCCACGGCCGACTGCCCGCTCAGCAGCAGTTCCAGCGCGTGACCATTCCCCGGCTTGAGCGTGCCACGGATGCCTGTGCTGGCCAGATCCAGGACGATCCTGAGATCGCCGCCTGGCGTCGTTCCGCTGCGAATGGCGAGAACCGGGCTGCCCTGCAGAACCAGGTTGTTCAACGGCGCATCGAGCACCGCCTGTTGAAGGTCGATTACCAGGCGTGGCGGTGATTCCAGGCTGAAGCTGTTCGCCAGCACTGGGCCGCTAAGATCGAACAGGAGTCTGGTGGTGCCTGCGGAGCGATCCAGCGTTACCCGGCGCACCCGCTGCGCGGCCTGGGCCGTCAGCGAGACAGGTAGCACCAGGCCAGCCATCAGGAGTTTCAACAAGCTGCGTCTGTCCATACACTTTCCACGTGCGCCTCACCGCAGCGAGACCGATACCGTTGATCAAAGTGTTATAACGTAACAATTTGTACCTTCACCGCTCAAGCCCCGGATACGCGCGGCACTATCGATTCCTTTGGGAGCTTCACATGCAGATCATCGAATGCAGCATCAAGGACTTGGACCAGGCCGCGACGCTGTTCAACCAATACCGGATCTTCTACGAACTGCCCAACGACCTGGAAAAGTCCCGGGTCTTCCTCCAGGCCAACCTGCAACAGCGCCGTTCACGGATTTTCCTGGTCCTGGACAACGATGGCCGTGCGGTCGCATTCGCCCAGCTCTACCCCGCGCTGTGCTCCCTGGCCATGAAGCCCTTCTACTGGCTCTACGACCTGTTCGTCGCGCCCGAAGCACGCAAAAGTGGCCATGCCCGCCAATTGATGAACCACCTCACCACCCTGCTCACCGCAGAAGGTGCCGACCGCATCAGTCTTGATACCGCCACCTCGAACAAGGCGGCCCAGGCGCTATACGAATCCCTCGGCTATCAGCGCGAGGCCGAGTTCCTGACCTTCCACAAGTACCTGGGCAAAAGCGCCGAGACTTAAGGTCGCTGTGTTCAGGACGGGTACACCCGGCAGATCGCCTGGGCAATCTGCCGGGCCGCCGCCTCGACCGTCCCCTCGTTACGGCACAACGTCCATCCCTGCTGTGCCGCCACCCGCTCGAACGCCTCGCTGCAGGCCACATGCTCGTCCAGCCGGGAAATCACCGTGCTGCCCAGCCCACGGGAGCGCCCCGCTGCCCTTGCCCATGAAATCTGCGGGTCGGTGACTACCCCAACATGCAGGTCGGGCACCTGCACCTGATGTTCGAGGTTCAGCTTCAGGATCCCGGCAAAGGGCACCATCCGCCGGAATGCGGCATCCGACGGGTACCAGCGATCGATCAGGATGATGCTGTCCGCCGGCTGTTCGGGCAGTACGTGGCGGGAGATCCAGGCACGGCTTTCGGCCAGGCGCTGGCAGACCTGCCACTCCAGGTCGCGGTCGGGGCGCCGGGCCAGTTCATTGACCAGGGCCATGGTCTGCGCCCGGTACGGATCGTGATTTCGCTCGCTAAGCCGGATGACCTTGTGCTCGCCCGTCCTCAAGACTTTGGTCACGGCCTCCAGCAGCGTGGTCTTGCCGGTTCCCTTGGGACCATCGAAGGACACGAACAGCGAACGATTGATTGGCATGGTGACTCTCGCAGCGGGGGCGGCGGAATTGTACAGGGAGCGCACCGGCAACGCGTGGCTGCGACAGCCGACCCGATAATTCGTTCAGTAGCCGCCTTGCAAAAGCCTCACGACCGACTAAGTTTGAGACAACCGTCGATAAAGCCATCAAAACAATATCACTCTGCCGGAGCTTTTTTATTCCGCCCAAGCATTAAGACTCTGCCTTAAAACACTGAAACGGAAATCAGTCATAACAATATCAAGAGGGATGCTTGATGAAGCGCGGCCTTTGGCATCGTGTGCTCTCCAAACGGGCGCCTGCCGATCATTTCTGGGTGTCACTTTTCTGCTTCGCGGGCCTGGTGATCGCCAGCTTTCTGCTGTTCGAACAGCAAATCCAGGACTTCCTCGGTCATCTGGACCTTTATCTCCCCACTACCCCCGCCCAACAGCTGAACCTGGCGCTGCTGCTGATCGCGCTGCTGGCCCTGGATGTGGTACTGCCGGTGCCGTCGAGCGTGGTGGCCTTGCTGGCCGTGGCGGCGCTGGGCAGCGTCGGCGGTTACCTGGTGATCTTCATCGGCCTGTGCCTCGGGGCCTGGCTGGGCTATGCGCTGGGCGCGGGTTATTTCCGCGTACTGTCCGGCCGCCTCGGCCTGCATCAGCGCAAGCCGGGGCAAATGGCCTACCGCCTGGGCACGCTGTCGCTGGTGTGTCTGCGCGGTGTGCCGGTGCTGGCCGAGACCTCGGTGGTCGCCGCCGGCATGCAGCGCTATCCGCTACGCACCTTCGTGCTGGTCACCACCCTGGCCAATGCCGGACTGGCTCTGGCCTATAGCGCCATCGGCAGCTTGCTGGTCGAGGAAAACGCACTGCTGGTGACCCTGCTGGCCAGCATGGTCCTGCCAGGGTTGTTCATCGCCGGCTACAGTCTGCTCAGGAAACTGCGCAAGCCCGCCAGCAAAGGCACCCTGCGCGGCCGCTTCGAGGTCAGCTACGACTATCCGGTGCTGTTCACCGATCACCTGTTCGACCCGGACAACCACTGCCTGCACCAGCAACTGACCGCCGGCCAGCACACCCCGGTAACCGTACTGATCTTTGCCGATGAGCAGCTACTGCAGTGCAATCCGCAGTTGGCCGGACAGATCGACACCTGGTTCGCCACCCACGCCAGCGACCTGCGCCTGCAGGCCGCGCCAATCGCCGTCGCTGCCGGCGAACTGAGCAAGACCGCCGAGGTACTGCAACAGCTGTACGCCGACATGCTGCACCATGGCCTCGACCGCCACTGCTATGTCCTGGCCATGGGCGGTGGTGCCCTGCTCGATTCGGTGGGCTATGCCTGCGCCACCTTCCATCGCGGCATCCGCCTGATCCGCATCCCCACCACGGTGCTGGCGCAGAACGATGCGGGCATCGGGGTCAAGAACGGCATCAATGCCTTCGGCCAGAAAAACTTGCTGGGTGCCTTCTACCCCGCTAACGCCGTGATCAACGACTTCCAGTTGCTCGCCAGCCTCAGCCGCCGCGACCAGATCGCCGGACTGGCCGAAGCGGTCAAGGTGGCGCTGATCAAGGACGAGGCGTTCTTCCAATGGATGGAGCAGCAGGCCGACGCCCTCGCCCGCTTCGATCACCCGGCCAGTCGCCATGCCATTCGCCGCTGCGCCGAGCTGCACCTGGGGCACATTACCGGCGCCGGTGATCCCTTCGAACGCGGCAACGGCCGACCCCTGGACTATGGCCACTGGGCCGCGCACAAACTGGAAAACCTCAGTCAGCACCGCCTGCGCCATGGTGAAGCGGTGGCCGTGGGCATGGCCCTCGATGCGTTGTACGCCAATGCCCTGGGGCTGCTGGGCGATACCGACAGCGAGCGGGTCATGGGCCTGCTGCAAAAGCTCGGCTTCAACCTGTGCCCGCCGGAGCTGACGGCGAGGGATGCCCAGGGGCGCTTGCTGGTCATGCTTGGCCTGGAGGAGTTCCGCCAGCATCTGGGCGGCCAGTTGTCCATTCCCCTGCTCAACCGCATCGGGGGTTCCATCGACCTGCACGAGATCGATGACCGCAAGATGGAACAGGCCCTGCTCCGCCTGGCCAGCCGCGGTGCCATGACACTGCCCCTGGGCGAAGGCTACGCACAATGAGCCAGGCCTCGAACATCAAGACCTGGATGACCCTGGGCCGGGTCTCCAACCTGCCGACGGTATGGACCAACTCCCTCGCCGCCGCCTTGCTCGCCAGCAGTGCCGGCGCCCTGGCGCCGCCGTCGTCGCTGGTATGGATCCTGCTGCTGGTCACCCTGTCGCTGCTGTACCTGGCCGGCATGCTGCTCAACGACCTGCTGGATGCCGACTGGGATCAACAGCACGACAATCCCCGGCCCATTACCCTGGGCCTGGTCAGCCGCCGCCAGGTGCGCCTGGCCACCCTGCTCCTGCTCGCCCTGGCCGGTGCCTCGGCACTGGGCCTGAGCCAGTTGATCGAGCAACCGCGCTGGCTGCTCGGCAGCATCACCCTGCTGGTCGGCTGCATCCTCGGCTACAACCTGCTGCACAAGAAGTACGTGCACAGCGTCTGGCTGATGGGCGCCTGCCGCTCGGCCCTGTACCTGACCGCTGCCGCCAGCCTGGCAGTACCGCCGGAGCCCATCTGGCTGTGCGCGATCCTGCTCGGCGTGTACATCAGCGGGCTGACCTACCTGGCCAGCCAGGAACACCGTAACCAGCTGATCAGCCGCCTGCCCCTGCTGCTGATGCTCAGCCCGCTGGCCTTGGCGATCTACGCCGACACCCTGTGGTTCTGGCCGCTGTTGCTGCTGTGGCTCGGTTGGCTCGGCAAGCACTACTGGCAGCACCTGGCCAACCCGCAGCAACTGAAGGTCCGTGCCTTCATCGGTGCCGGCCTGGCCGCCCTGCCGCTGTTCGATGCCCTGGTCATGGCCGTGGCCAACCAACCCCTGGGCAGCCTGTTCTGTGTCCTGGTGTTCTTCCTGCTTCCCCACTTTCAGCGCTGGGTCAAACCGACATGATCAAGGACGTCACGCCGTCGCCAACGACGACGCTCGAAATGCGCCACGAACAGTTGGCCAAGGGCAATCAGCTACTGGCCGGGTTGCTCGACGAACATGAACTGGCCTGGTGGCAGGAGGCGCAGCAACGCCTGGAGCCCACGGCGGATGCCAAGACGGGTGCGTTGCTCAGTAGCCTGTGCAAGCGTCATCTGCGCGAGCAGGCGGTGCCCGACAGCCCGGCTTGGAGCACCATCGAGCTGGCACGCGTGCTGTTGATGGCCCAGGTGCTCGTCCATCAGCCGCACGAAGAGGTACTGCGCCAGTTGTTCCACTGGGGCGACGACCGCGAAAAAGCCGCGTTGCTCAAGGCTCTCGATTGGTTCGACCGCCACGGTAGCTGCCTGGAACTGGCCCTGCTGGCCGGGCGTACCAGCAACCCCCAGGTATTCGCCGCCCTGGCCCTCGATACCCCCTACCCCTTGCGCCACTACCCGGAACGGGCTTTCCAGCAATTGGTGCTGAAAGCCCTGGGCATGGGCCTGGACGTCAGCCGCCTGGTCGGCCTTGAGCAACGCCACGGCGTCGACCTCAACCAGTTGGCCCTCGACCTGCTGGACGAGCAGCTCGCCGCCGAGCGTGCGGTGTCTCCCGGCCTGCCCCGGCTGATCGCCTTCGACCTGCTCAGCCCGGCCCAGCGCCAGCGCTTGGCAGGGCTGTACCAGCAGCAACGCCTGCCCACGGAATGGCGCGAGTACCTCGCCGAGCCTTGAGCAGCACGCAAAAACCCAAACGAATACCCGATCACCCTCTGCCCTTGATGAGGATTCACCATGCCCAAGTATTTCGACCCGCACATCCATATGGTCAGCCGTACCACCGACGACTACCAGAACATGGCGGCCGCCGGCATCACCGGAGTGATCGAGCCGGCCTTCTGGCAGGGCCAGGCCAGGACCAGCGTCGGCAGTTTCGTCGACTACTTCGACATGCTGCTGGGCTGGGAGCGCTTCCGCGCCAGCATGTTCGGCATCCACCATTTCTGCACCATTGGCGTGAATCCCAAGGAAGCCAACGACCGCAAGGTGGCCCAGGAAGTACTGGACCTTCTGCCGCTCTACCTGGTGAAGGACGGCGTGGTCGCGGTCGGTGAAGTCGGCTACGACGACATTACCCCCGAGGAAGACTGGTTTCTCGCCAAACAGATCGATCTGGCCAAGCAGTTCAACCTGCCGGTGCTGGTGCACACCCCGCACCGCGACAAGATCGGCGGCACCAAGCGCACCCTGGCGGTGATTCGCGAAGTCGGTATCCCCGAACACCTGGTGATCATCGACCACCTCAACGAACTGACCTTGCCACTGGTGATGGAGACCGGCTGCTGGCGTGGCCACTCGATCTACCCCAATACCAAGATGTCGGAACAGCGCATGGTCGCCCTGCTGCAGCAGTACGGCACGGAAAAGATGGTGGTCAACAGTGCCGCCGACTGGGGCATCAGCGATCCGCTCAAGGTGCCGAAGACCGGCCAGGCCATGCTCGACGCCGGCTTTACCGAGGCCCAGGTCGAACAGGTGCTGTTCCACAACCCGGTGGACTTCTTCGCCCAGAGCGGCCAGTTGGACAAAGCCCTGGTCAGCACCCCGCTGCCCATCGACCAACGCCGCCAGTGGCAGGACAACTCCGCCCTGCGTGGCCAGGAGCCGGTGGTCAAATGAACGGCTGGAGCGCCGGCCAGGTCGGCTATTGCAGCAATGTGCACGCGGTCCGCGACCTGGCCGGGCTGCGCGCCTCCATCGAACGGCATTTCCAGGACGTACGCAGGATGCGCCGCCTGGCCACGCAGGACAGCGGTTTGTGGGTCTGTGCCCAGGCTGCCGCCGAGCTGCAGCACAAATTGGCGCATGCGGACTTTATGGAACTGCTGGAACAGAGCGGCCTGCGCCTGACCTCGTTAAACGGTTTTCCCTACGGTCAATTCCATGAAGGCGCGGTGAAAGCCGAGGTCTACCTGCCCGACTGGTCGATGCCGGAGCGCCTGACCTACAGCCTGAACCTGGCGCGGCTGCTGGCCAGGTCGTTGCCGCCCGGATGCAACCACGGGGTGATTTCCAGCGTACCGCTGGGCTATGCGGCCACCTGGAGCCCGGAGTTGCAGCAGCGCGCCGAGAACCAGTTGCGCCAGCTCACGGCCTGGTTGGCCAGGCTGCACCGGGAAACCGGCAAAAAAATCGTTTTCTGCCTGGAAATGGAGCCGGACTGCGTGCTGGAAACCACCGACCAGGCCCTGGCGTTCTTCCGTCACTGGCAGGCCAGCGACCCGCACCATCACTACCTGGCCCTGTGCTTCGACGTCTGCCACCAGGCGGTGATGTTCGAAGACTGCTACCAGTCGCTGCAGCGGCTGCATCAGGCCGAAGTCCCGATTGGCAAGATCCAGCTGTCCAACGCCCTGATCTGCCGCCTGCCCGCTGGAGACGACGTGCGTTACCGGGAAATCCTCGCAACCTTGCGCGAGTTTTCCGAAATCACCTACCTGCATCAGGTCAAGGCCCGCGACCACCACGGTAATGCGATGGCCTGGGCCGACCTGCCCGCCGCGCTCGACGACTGCGCCCGCCAGCCAGGGCGCTATGCCGAACTGCGCATCCACTTCCACGTGCCCCTGTTCAGCGAACACTTCCTGCTGCCGGAACTCGGCGGCAGCCAGTTCGCCCTGGCGCAGACCTTCGACTACCTGGCGGAGCATGACGACCTGCGCCCGGTACTGGAGGTGGAAACCTACAGCTGGGGCGTGCTCCCGGCCTCGCTGCGGCCCGGCAACGAACAGGAGCAGCTCCAGGGCATCAGCGCCGAGCTGTACTGGGTCGAGGCGCAACTGCTGCAGCGCGGCCTGATCGACGTCACTGTCCAGGAGGCCGTTGCCGATGCCAGCGTATAAACCCCTGCTGCTGATCAACGTGGTCGGCTTGACCCCCTCCTTGCTGGGGCCGGCAACCCCGCATATCAACGAGCTGCTGAAAAGCGCCCGGATGGCCAGCCTGCAACCGTCCTTTCCGGCGGTCACCTCCACGGTGCAGGCGTCGATCCTCACCGGGCTGGAACCGTCCGAGCACGGTATCGTCGGCAACGGCTGGTACTTCCGCGACCAGGCCGAAGTACGCTTCTGGCTGCAGCCCAATGCGCTGATCCAGGGCGAGAAGGTCTGGGACACCCTCAAGCGCGAACTGCCGGGCTTCCGCTGCAGCCAGTTGTTCTGGTGGTACAACATGTACGCCAACGTGGATGCCTCGATCACCCCGCGCCCGCACTATCCCGCCGATGGCCGCAAGCTGTTCGGCCTGTACTCGTCGCCGCCGGGCCTGCACGAGCAGGTCGAAGCGCAGATCGGCGAGTTCCCGTTTCCCGGCTTCTGGGGGCCGGCGGCGGGCATCGCGTCGAGCCGCTGGATCGTCGATTGCGCCCTGCTCGAATTCCAGCTCAACCGTCCCGACCTGCAACTGGTCTACCTGCCCCACCTGGACTACAGCCTGCAACGGGTCGGTCCCGATCACCCGTCGATCGCCGACGAGGTTCGCGCCATCGACCATGAGGTCGGGCGCCTGCTGAGCTTCGCCCGCGACCAGGGGGCGGCGGTGATGCTGCTGTCCGAGTACGGCATCGAAGCGGTCGAGCAATCGGTGTCGATCAACCGCGTGCTGCGCCAGGACGGTCTGTTGCAGGTGCGCCAGTCGCTGAGCTGGGAGCTGCTCGACCCGGGGGCCAGCGCCGCCTTCGCCGTCGCCGACCACCAGATCGCCCATGTCTACGTGCGTGACGCGCAGGACATCCCCCGGGTCAAGGCCTTGCTGCAACGCCAGCCCGGTATCGAGCAGGTGCTGGACAAGGCCGAGCAACGCGCCTGGCAACTGGACCACCCGCGCAGCGGCGAGCTGCTGGCCATCGCCGCGCCGGGCCACTGGTTCGATTACTACTACTGGTTCGACGATGCCAAGGCGCCGGACTTCGCCCGCACCGTGGATATCCATCGCAAGCCGGGCTACGACCCGGTGGAGCTGTTCGTCGACCCGGCCATCCGCTTCCCGGCGCTGAAGGTGGCGCGCCGCCTGCTGCAGAAAAAACTCGGTTTTCGCTACTACATGGACCTGATCCCGCTGGATACCGGGCTGGTCCGTGGCAGTCATGGCCGTCCGCCCGCCAGCGAGCAGAGCGGCCCGTTGCTTATCACCGATTGCGACCTGCCGTTGCCACGGAGTATTGCGGTGACGGCGGTCAAACACCTGCTCCTGCAGCATTTCCTGGGGCAGAAACATACCGACCTGGCCAATGCCAAGGAGCTCATATGCGGCGAGCCATCTCAATAACCGTTCTCAGTACACTGGCCGGACTGGCCCAGGCTGATAACACCAACACCTTCGATTGCACCAACTTCCTGTCCTTCGGGGGCAACCTGGACGCGACCCGGACCCTGTTCACCCAAGGCCCGGAAACCCTGAGCTGGAACTGGTTCAACTGCCTTAACCAGCCGGCCAGTGCGGGCAGCCCCGACCGGGTCTGGGAAACCATGAAACCGTCCGACCAGGTCTACCTGCCCAAGGGCGCCAAGCCCCTGCCCTACGGCCAGAGCGCGCCATTGCCGGACAAGGTGCAGGAGCTGGCCACCAAGCAAGGCATGAACCTGGAGCGGGTGTTCCACAACCTCAACGCCGTCCAGCAGGTCGACGGCCTGATCCTCGAAATGGGCGGCACGGCGGTGCCCGACTCGCAACGTGGCCAGCCGGTGCGCTTCCAGTTGCTGATGGGCGAAGGAACCTTCAACTACATCGTCGATAAAGGCGTCTACAACGTGAACGGCCAGGCCGCCCTGACCAGCGACCTGGACTTCCCGCCCGAGGCCTGGGAGCTGAAAGCCGGCTGGTACTGGATCGGCACCGATGCCAACTTCCAGAAAACCCTGGAAAACGATGGCTACTACATCGCCCAGGCCTACTACCTGGACGACAGCGGCACCTACCAGGTGGGCTATGCCGCGCTCAGCGCCCTGCATGTGATCAACAAGCTCAACCCGCAGTGGGTCTGGACCACCTTCGAGAACGTCAACAACTCCAAGTACACCGTGACCAACGACATCCCGCCCAAACCGATGACCAACAGCACCGGGCCGACCACCGCGGCGCAGCCGGTCAACACCGAGTTCCAGGGCTGGTACGCCAACCTCAAGAGCTACGAGCTGATCGGCACCCAGAGCGAAACCAACCCGACCCTGCTGGCCAACTCCCAGCTGGAATCCGCCTTCCAGAGCCAATCCTCGTGCTTTGCCTGCCACGGTACGGCGGCCTACTCAAGCAAGAAGGGCTACTTCAATTTCGCCCTGAACCAACAGGACGGCATCGTCTACCCGACGCAGCCGCTGCCGCCGGCGGATTTCACCGGCTATCAAAAACTGGACTTTGTCTGGTCGCTCAAACGCGCCCAGTGGCAGAAAAACTAAGGAGCCTGGCATGAGCGTATTGAACTTCCCCCGCCTCTACCTCAACGGCCACATGTTCTGGAACCCGCCGACGGGTAACAACAACGACATGTTCCCGCTCTACGACGCGGTGAACACCCAGATGAACTGGGAATTCCTCAAGTACTACAACGTCACCCCGGAAAACGCCCGCACCGAACTGCTGCCGTGGATGATCCGCCCGCGGGTACTGCACGAAGCGCCGGACTACGTCACCCAGATCCCGCCCAACGCCCTGCAGACCCCGGATTCCGACCCCGTCCTGATTCCCGGCGAATGGGACCTGTTCGGCGACAATGGCTGCGGCACCGTCAACTACCCGCCGACCAAAAGCGTGATCAGCGGCGGCGAACTGCCGGGTGGCGGCTATGTCGGCAGCGATCCGATGATCGACCAGCCGTACAACCTGTACGGCAACCCGTTCGGCAGCAACACCCCGACCCCGGCGCGCTTCGTCGATATCAGCCCGTGGCAGAACACCTTCACTGCGCTGTACTTCGATCGCCTGGTACTCGGCAACGAGCAATGCGGCCTTACGGCTACCCGGCAATACCGCATGCTCGACCGCTTCCTCAACTTCAACTGGGCAAATCTGGGCGGCCTGTTCTACGTCACCACCACCTGGCAGACCTGCTTCCCGAAAGCCAACCTGAACTGGGTGCTCGGCGGCTCGACCCTGCTGAAGAACCTCCAGGACCAGATGGAGGCCCAGGGCGCGCAAGGCCTGATGTTGCGTTTTTCGTCCTACCTGACCTGCTACGACAAGAACGGCATCTTCAACGACTATCCGAAGATCGATACCCACTCCAGCACGCCGTCGGCCATGGCCCAGGTACAGGAGATGTACCAGCAAGCGCTGGACAATGTCGGTGATATCTTCTTCAACCCCGCCTACAGCCGTACCGCCGGTAGCGTCGGCCTGTGGTTCGAGAACGAGTATCCGACCGCTCCGGCCGGCCGCCGTCTGTTCCCCAGCGCAGCGGTGCCGTTGCCCGGGCAGAAGAACCCGGCGCAACTGGGGATCACCTCGGCGCAGGTGCATGACAACACCCTGTCCCTGGACCTGCTCAACACCTTCCCTTTCTACCCGATCGACCCCAACGCCGACATTCCCGAGGCGGCGAAATTCGATGCCGGCAGCTACCAGGTCGGGGTCAGCCAGAACGGCCAGTTCACCCCGGTGGTGGGCTTCACCTACGCCGACTACAACCAGGCGGCCTTCGACAAGCGCGGCGGCATCCTCGACCTGCCGGTCACCAGCGCCCAGCAGACACTGCTGGCCAGCGGGCCGCTGCAATTGCAGTTGCAGGGCGATGCCCCGGTAATCGCCGCGGACCAGCAGCTATGGACCGCCGAAGTGATCGAGAGCGGCAGCTTCATCGACGTGGGCGACAGCAAGACCTTGCAGATCATGGTCCAGTGCGACGGCAAGCCGGCACCGGCCGGCACTGTCCTGTACGTCGCGGAATACAACAACGCCTACATGCTCGGCACCTCCGACTACTACCTGGCGTACCGCAACGATATCGACTTCACCCTGTACTACGACTTCCCGGCGGACCGCAGCCTGAACCACTCGAACCTGCCGCAGTTCGTCGGTGCCGAGGAGCTGGCGCTGCAGGTCAACGAAGGGACCGGGCGCAAGCTCACCGCCGTGCGCTCCGCGGTGTCGGCTGCCAGCGGCAACGCGGTCAGCTACTCGCAGTTCCGTGGGCAACCCTCTTCGGTGTCCCTGAGTCCATGCCTGCGATTCAAGGATGCGCAGATCGGCGAGGCGGTATTGCAGGACCCGGCAGGGGTTTCGGTGAGCTACAGCTACGCCAGGATCGAGACCAACACCCAGGGTATCGCCCTGCTCGACATCAGCGCGCAGCAACCCGGCTTCCCGACCTTGCGCTTCTTCCTGCAAACCGGTGAGCAGCGTTCCGATATCGCCTTCAGCTTCAAATTCCAGCAGGCCTACGTCGACTTCCTCGCGCCGCTGCGCGTCCTGCCGCAGGAGCCGCAGATGCAGGAGGACTTCGTCAATGCCTGGAACGCGATCTACCAGGACGATGACTCCGGGCAGCAGATCTGGGAGACCTTCATCTACCCACGGATCCTCGAGCCCTACTACTACCTGTACCCGATCATGAACAAGTACATGCCGCTCAACTCCCTGAGCCGGATCGAGGGCGCGGTCGACCAGCTCATCCGCCTGATCAGCAAGCCGTACCAGGAAGAAAGCACCCTGGCCATGCCGATCACCCGCGACCTGCCGCAAAGTCGTCGGGCGGTGCTGGAGCTGTGGGCGCAGTCGCTGGTCAAGCGCAATTACCCGCCGATCAAGCTGGACATGAGCGACTACAACGACCTGTAAAACCAGAACGCCGGGTGACAGGCCTGTCACCCGGCACTGGTCAGAGGAGAAACGGATGCCACTTCCCATTCATATCCCGGCGTGGCCGCGCGAGGACCTGCGACCGGCGTCGATCATCGCCGAAGGCTTGCTCAACCCTCGCGGCGCCTGCGTCGGCGCCGACGGCAGCCTGCTGCTGATCGAGGCCGGCAGCGGACTGCCGGGCGATCCCTTTACCGGCCGGATCAGCCGGCTGCCCGCGGATCCGCACAACCGCACGGCCTACCTTCCCCGCGAAACCCTGGCCCAGGGTTTCCGCGCCATGAACATGCAGGCGCGCATGCTGCGCGACGAAATCATGGGGCTATCGGACATCGCCTTCGGCGACGGGCGCTGCCTGGTCAGCCAGACCGATTATGTCGAGGGCTCCAGGCTGCTCGACGTGCAATACAGTCCGCCGGAGCCGGTGTGTCACAGCCAGGGCAACCTCAATGCCCTGTGCTACCACCCGGGGCGCCGCAGCTGGCTGGCGGTCAAGCCCGATACCAACGAACTGGTGGAGTTCCGCCCAGGCGAGGACGAACAGGTACTGCTGCACCTGCCCGACCTGGAGCAAGGCCAGGAAGCCGTGCCGGTCACCCTGGTGTACGAAGCGGCGACGGACGCCGTGCTGATCAGCCTGTTCTCCGGCGAATTGCACGGCGACCCGGCGCGCAAGGGCGTGGACTTTGCCGACAAGGCCGGCCGGGTGATCCGGGTCTGGCCGGACAGCGGGCGAATCGAGCGGGTGATCGACGGTTTGCAGTTGCCTACCGGGCTGGCCCTGTGTCCACGGGGCAACCTGCTGGTCCTGGAACTCTGCGAAAGCCTGCAACAGCCTCTGACTGCCGACTGGAACGGCGAGCCGCGGCATGGTGGCTTCACCCGCTTCAGCGGGCGGCTGCTGTACTGCGACCTGCACAGCGGCGACGTCAGCGTGCTGGCCCGGGAGCTGGATACGCCGTCGAACCTGTGCCTGGTGCCGGGGGCGGTGGTGATCAGCGAGGGCATGGGCTTGCAGGGTCGGCCGCTGCCTGCGCCGGATGGCCGGGTTGTAGCGCTGGAAGGCAGGTTGCGGCGGGTGAGCTTGTAGCAACACGGACCCTGTGGGACAACCCCCCCAGCAAGATTGATGTCGAGGCTGATGGCCTCATCGCCGGCAACGCCGGCTCCCACAGGGTTCCGGGCCAGCCACAGCATCCAGGCCCGACACAGGAACCTGTGGGAGCTGGCATTGCCAGCGATGAGGCCGGCAAGAACAACACAGACCCGCAAGATTGATGTTGAAGCTGATGGCCTCATCGCCGGCAACGCCGGCTCCCACAGGGTTCCGGGTCAGCCACAGCATCCAGGCCCGACACAGGAACCTGTGGGAGCTGGCCTTGCCAGCGATGAGGCCGGCAAGAACAACACAGACCCGCAAGATTGATGTTGAGGCTGATGGCCTTATCGCCGGCAACGCCGGCTCCCACAGGGTTCCGGGCCAGCCACAGCATCCAGGCCCGACACAGGAACTTGTGGGAGCTGGCATTGCCAGCGATGAGGCCGGCAAGAACAACACAGACCCGCAAGATTGATGTTGAAGCTGATGGCCTCATCGCCGGCAAGGCTGCCACAGGGTTCCGGGCCAGTCGCATGCTCCAGGCCTGACACAGGAAACTGTGGAAGCTGGCTTGCCAGCGATAACGCCCGCAAGCTCGATCTTGAGAGAGCTGAAAACCTGTCGCCAGGCACCACAGAGCCCCGACCCGATTCATTGACCCAGCACACCCCCCCGGCAATTAACCCCGCCACCCAGCCCGCAAGCCTTGCCATATCCTCCGTCCTGGACTTTGCTCAACCCCTCTACCCAACCGCTCAACCAGGAGGTGGACCCATGGCAACCATGAGAGCAGCCGTTTTCGTAGAGCCCGGCCGGATCGAGCTGGCGGACAAACCCATCCCGCAGGTCGGCCCCACCGATGCGCTGATCCGCATCACCACCACGACCATCTGCGGCACCGACGTGCACATCCTCAAGGGCGAGTACCCCATCGCCCGCGGCCTGACCGTGGGCCACGAGCCGGTCGGGGTGATCGAGAAACTCGGCAGCGCGGTCAAGGGCTACCAGGAAGGCCAGCGAGTGATCGCCGGGGCCATCTGCCCGAACTTCAACTCCTATGCCGCCCAGGATGGCGTGGCCTCCCAGGATGGCAGCTACCTGCAGGCCTCCGGGCGCTGCGAGTGCCATGGCTACAAGGCCACCGCCGGCTGGCGCTTCGGCAACCTGATCGATGGCACCCAGGCCGAATACGTGCTGGTGCCGGACGCCGAGGGCAACCTGGCACCGATCCCCGACGGCCTGACCGACGAGCAGGTGCTGATGTGTCCGGACATCATGTCCACCGGTTTCAAGGGCGCGGAAAACGCCAATATCCGCATCGGCGACACCGTGGTGATCTTCGCCCAGGGCCCGATCGGCCTGTGCGCCACCGCCGGAGCACGCCTGCTCGGCGCCTCGACCATTATCGCCGTGGACGGCAATGACCATCGCCTGGGCATCTCCCGCAGCATGGGCGCGGACATCACCCTGAACTTCAACCAGTGCGACGTGGTGGACGAAGTGATGAAGCTGACCCGCGGTCGCGGCGCCGACTCGTCCATCGAGTGCCTGGGCCTGCCCAGTACCTTCGAGCAGGCGATGAAAGTGCTCAAGCCCGGTGGCACCCTGTCCAGCCTGGGGGTGTATTCCAGTGACGTGAAAATCCCCCTCGGCGCCTTCGCCGCCGGCCTGGGCGACCACCGCATCAACACCGCGCTGTGCCCCGGCGGCAAGGAACGCATGCGCCGGCTGATGAGCGTGATCGCCTCGAACCGTGCCGACTTCGGCTCGCTGGTCACCCACCATTATTCGCTTGGCAACATCGTCGAGGCCTACGACCTGTTCGCCCATCAGCGCGACGGCGTGCTGAAGATCGCCATCAAACCCTGAAACATCGTATTGCAAGGCGCCCGGCCAGGCGGTCGGGCGTGCCACTACTGCTTCGTCAGGGCAGCCTGTATCCTTGCGTCAGGCCAGGTAAGCGCCTTTCGCCGCGGTTTTCGCAACCGCCGGCACGGGAATCCGGACTCTCCATCAGGTACTGACGTGAAGCGTGACATCCACCTCGTTGTTCTGTTGCTCTCCCTCATCGGTTGCTCTCTGGCTTCGCTGACGTTGTGGAAGGTCATGGCCTCTCGCGAGCGCGTCCTGCAAGAAGCCGACGTCCACGGCCTGAACCTGACCCAGGCGTTGGTGACCTACTCCGAAGGCATCGTCCGCCAAAGTTCGCTGCTTCTGCTCGGGTTGGTCGAACGCCTGGAGACCGAAGGCAGCGGCCCCGCCCAGATCATCCGCCTCAACCAACTGGTCGCCCGCCAGCAACCATTGATGCCACAGTTGAGCGGAATCACCGTGTATGGGCGCGACGGCCGCTGGCTGATGTCCTCCAACCGGCCGATTCCGGTCGGTGTCAACAGCAGTGATCGTGTCTACTTCATCCATCACCGCGACGATCCCTCGCGCGAGCCCTTTATCGGCCCGCCGATCCGCAGCCGGGCGAACCAGGAGTGGGTGATCACCATCAGTCGTCGCTTCAACGATGCCGACGGCAGCTTCGCCGGAGTCGTGGCAGTGACCCTGGGTATCGAGAACTTCCTGCATCTGTTCGGCACCCTGGATATCGGCGAGGACGGCGCCATTGGCCTGTCGTACACCGATGGCACGCTGCTGGTGCGCTATCCGTTCCGCGAGCAGGACATGGGGCGCAACTTCTCGCAGTCGCCGATCTATGCCAAATACTTGGTGGACAAGTCGGTGGGCACTGCGTCCTTCACCTCCAGCCTGGACGGCGTCGAGCGTCTCTATGCGTTTCGCAAGAGCGACCGCCTGCCGCTGGTGACCACCGTCGCCCTGGGCAAGCGCGAGGCCCTCGCGGCCTGGCGCCTGGAGGCGATGCTGTCGCTGTTGGTCGTCGCCGCGCTGCTGGCCATCACTGGCATCATCGGCTGGTTGCTGATCCGCTCGATCCATCGGCGCATCGCGGTCGAAGACGACCTGCGCGTGGCCCAGCGGCAACTGCTCGACAGCAACCGTCAACTGGAACGCCTGGCATTGGATGACGCCCTCACGGGCCTGGCCAACCGCCGCTGCTTCGACCAGACCCTGGCCATGGAAATTCGTCGCGCACAACGGGATGTCACGCCGCTGGCCCTGTTGATGCTGGATATCGACTTTTTCAAACACTACAACGACTGCTATGGCCATCCCGCCGGCGACGCCTGCCTGCGCCATGTCGCCGAGGCCCTGACCAGTTGCATACGACGCCCACCGGACCTGGTCGCGCGTTATGGCGGCGAGGAAATGGCCGTGATACTGCCCAACACTGATGCTGAAGGTGCCAGGGTCGTCGCGCAATTGATGCTGGAGGCACTGGACCGCCTGGAAATTCCTCATGAACGCAGCCCTTTCGGTCGTGTCAGCGTGAGCATCGGCCTGGCCTGCACCTCGGAGACGGCCCTGGACTCCACGCAACGCCTGATCGATAGCGCCGATCAGGCGCTATACGCGGCCAAGAACGCTGGTCGCAACCGCCTGGCAGTGGCTAGCGCCGAGCAGGACCGGCCCACGATCGTCACTGTGCGCTAATCGAAGTCAGCGCCAGCTCGGCCTGGCACCGGGCTCGCCCTATCGTTCGTTGAAATACCCCCGCAAACCCCCTCTTTTCCGGCCTTTGCCACACAGCCCGCGCGTCTTTACTTAACCCTTACCTAAGGCTGACAGAGCGCGCACCTCGGTACTGATAACCTTTTTCAACTGCTTGCTTAGCTAAGCATCTTTTTGCCATCACTGTTTCTCCGTACCGATGACTACTGAATCCCAAGACCTGTTGAACACCCGGACCCGCCAACTCGACGCCTACCGTTGGGCCCTGTTGCGGGAAAAGCACGGCCTGCTCGGCTCGCTGCTGCGCACCCTGCGCGATACCGCCGCCGACCTCGCCCTCGGCATCGGTGCCCGGGCCCGTGCGGTCGAGGCCAGCGACGAAGGCTCCGAGCGCATCCTGGTGCTCCACGGCTCGCCCAAGCTGCTCGCGCAGCGGCGCAAGAACGGCCTGATCCAGGCCCTGCGCCAGCGTGGCCATGAGGTCGTCGAAGATGCCATCGAGCCGCTGGGCACGGCGGTCCGCTGCAAACGCCTGTACCGACCGGCGCTCAAGGTGCCCTTGCGCTACTACGCCTATGCCGCCTACGCCGAGTGGCTGGCACGCCATCACAATCCGGGCCTGGTGCTCAATGAACGGCATGGCAGCCTGGTGATTCCCTTCCTGCGGGTGTCACTGAACCAGCAGGGCCGGCACCTGGCCCAGTTGTCCCACGCCACGTCGGTCGACCACTCGCGGCGCTTGAGCATGACCGACTACGACTACTACCTGCTGTTCGGCCAAAGCTCGTTGCAAGCCCTGCAACGGCGCACCCTGCGTTTCGGCAGCACCCGTGCGATCCTCACCGGTTCCTACCTGATCGACCAGCAATACAACCTGCCCGCGCCACGCAACGAGTTGCGCCTGCTGGTGCTGGGCGTCGGCCCGGACAGGGAAGCGCGCAGCGGCTACCAGCGCACCTACGCCCTGATCTGCGAGTGGGCGGCCCGGCATCCCCAGGTTCCGGTGATCTTCAAGGCCCATCCGCGCAGCCGCATGGAGTTCTGGAAAAAGGCCGCGGCCACTTACCCGAACATCCACCTGGCAGCACCGGACGCCTCCCTGGCCCAGGCCCTGGCGAGCAGTTCGGTGGTGCTCAACATCATGTCCAACGCCGCCCTGGAAGCCAGCCTGGCCAACCGCGCGGTGATCTACGTCAACGCCAGCGGCGATGCCGATGTGCTCGAACAGGCGCGCTTCTTCGGCGACTGCATCCGCGACCTGGAGACCCTCGACGAGCGCCTGGCCTGGCTGTCCCACCACTACCAGCAAGCCTTGTGCAATACCCGCGCTTTCGCCGAATACCACCTGGCCCATGGCCTGCTCGGGCAAAGCAAGACCGCCGAGGTCATCCACCACCTGGTACACCGGCACCCGCTGGCCACCACCGAACTGAACGGAACCCTGGACTGAACAGCCCTCGTCGCCCACCGCAAGCCTCCCTCCTGGAACGAGCATGATCGCGAAAAAGATTCACTACTGCTGGTTCGGCGGCAAGCCGATGCCACTGCTGGCCCGTCGCTGCCTGGCGTCCTGGGCCTGCCATTTGCCCGACTACGAGATCGTTCGCTGGGACGAATCCAATGTCGATGTCTACGCCCATCCCTTCACCGCCGCGGCCCACAACGCCGGCCGCTATGCCTTTGTCGCCGATTACGTGCGCATGCAGGTGCTGGCCCGGGAAGGCGGCATCTACCTGGACACCGACGTCGAAGTGCTGGCGCCCTTCGAGCCGATGCTGGACAACCACTTTTTCATCGGCCTGGAGTGGGATAACCGCTTTGGTACCTCGGTGATCGGCGCGATGCCAGGACATTGGCTGCCCAAGGCCATGCTGGCCTGGTACGACCGGGAGCGTTTCGACTGCTCCCGCCTGTCCGAGCTGGTGAATGTCAACGAAGTCAGCCGCCTGCTGCTGGTCAAGGGCTTTTCCGCCAGCCACCAGGAACAGGTCATCGGCTGGGATCGGGTGTATCCGGTCGGAGTCTTTGCCGATCCGCACCGCCAGGCGGCGGACGGCATACGGCCCACGGCACGCCACCTGTACGCGGGCAGTTGGCGCAATCGCCAGCACAAGAGCGTATTGAGTCGTGCCTGGCGCGGCTTGCGCAAGGCGCCGGGCAACCTCGGACACGGCATGCGCCTGTGCAGTTACCAGGCCACCACCTGGCTCAGGCAGACACTGCGCGACATGCGCTGACACTCAAGGAGAGAACGCATGAAAGCGGTTTTTGCAGCCGGCAGCGACAACGTCGGCGACGAGCTCAACGAATGGATCTGGCCGGCGCTGGTTGGCGACATCCAGCGCGAAGGGGTCGCCCTGCTGGGCATCGGCACCTTGCTCAACCAGGATTTCTGCCGCCGCCTCGCCGATGCCGAGCGCATCCTGGTCCTGGGCAGCGGCGCCGGTTATGGCGCACCACCGGCAACTGACGGACGCTGGCAGTTCCATGCCGTGCGCGGCCTGCGCACGGCCCGGGCGCTGGGCCTGCAGGCCGAGTGTGCGGTGGCCGACTCGGCCTACCTGCTGGCCAGCCTGGACTGGCGCGACGGGCATGAGCTTCATGGTGACGTGGTAGTGGTGCCTCATCACCGCTCCCTGCGTTACCTGGATTGGCAGCGGGTCTGCAACCAGGCCGGGGTACGGCTGGTCTCGCCCTTGCTGCCGGCGGCGGCGTTCATGCAGGAGATCGCCGGTGCGCGGCTGGTGCTCAGCGAAGCCATGCATGGCGCGATCCTCGCCGATATCGCCCGGGTTCCCTGGCAAGGATTCGCCTTCGGCGGCCAGTTCAACCAGGACAAATGGCTGGACTGGGCGGAGATGTTCGCGCTGGACCTGCGCATTCGCCGGTTGCCGGGGTTCTACAACCCGGCCCGTTTCAGCGAAGACCGCCCGCTGCGCTACCACCTCGGCAAGGTGCTCAAGGCACGCTTGAGCCGGGTTGGCCTGGGCCGCGAGAAGTGGCAGCGGATGACCCTGCCCGCCTTCCAGGTGGCCAGGGCCGAGGACGGGCTGGTCGACCAACTGGTTGAACTGGCGAGCTCGCCGGGCATGCTCAGCAGCGAGGCGCAGTTGAGGATGCGGGTGGATCAGCTGTATCAATGCGTGGATGAACTGCGTGCGGCGCTGCAGGCCCCGTCGGGCAGGCGCCTGCAGGGCGATGGCCTGGCGTTCCTGGCCAAGCGCCGCGGCGCCGGGGAGCTGGAAAGGTAATGCGGTCCCTGTGGGAGCCGGCTTGCCGGCGATGAGGCCATCAGCTTCAACATCAATCTTGCGGGTCTGTGTTGTTCTTCCCGGCCTCATCGCTGGCAATGCCAGCTCCCACAGGTTCCTGTGTCGGGCCTGGATGCTGTGGCTGGCCCGGAATCTGGACTACCTACCTATGGCTGTCAGGCCATGGTTGACCGCCTTGTTTGTACGACGCGATATCGAGTCGAGCCCAGCAGCCTCCCCGCGATAGATCGTCGAGAGACAAAGACGGGCAACTCCAATCCAACAGGCCATGGCGCGTTGCAACAGACGTGGGAGCGAGCTTGCTCGCGAAGCGCCGTGTGGACGGCGCTCGATCTCAAGAGCGCCAGAAAAACACCGGCATGCGCTTCGCAAAGCGCCGCGCGGACGACGCTCGATCTCAAGAGCGCTATAAAAATCAAGACATGCATCCGGCCGCTGCCCGGTCAAGGCCCGTGACTTTCATGTTGCCGGTTCCTGTTGTAGTGTCTCGAACACATAAAATGTTACAGGCGCTACACCCACGCCACTGTACTTTGGAACGAAACAGTGACTGCACTCATCGTCTTCAGCGGCCTCCCCGGTACCGGAAAAACCACCCTTGCCCAACAGCTGGTTGCCAGCACGGGGGCGGTCTACCTGCGCATCGACACGATCGAGCAGGCGATTCGCAATGCCGGCGTACTAGCCGGGGGTGTCGGCACCAGTGGCTACCAGGTCGCGCTGGAACTGGCCCGGAGCAACCTGGCATTCGGCCGGCAGGTCATCGTCGATTGCGTCAATCCGGTCGAACAAAGCCGCATGGCCTGGCGAGCGCTTGCCGAGGACAGCGGCGTGGCACTGCTGGACATCCAGGTAGTCTGCTCGGACCAGGTCGAACATCGGCGCCGGGTCGAGAGCCGGCAAGGGGATATTCCCGGGCTGGTTCCGCCTGACTGGCAATCCGTGCTCGAACATGACTATGCAGCCTGGGAGGTTGCGCCCTTCACCATCGACACGGCATCGATGTCCGTAGCGCAAGCCGTCACGGCAATCAGCCGTATGTTGTAGTGCTCCACGAAAAGGAATCACCGTGCCCGCCCTGATCGAAACCAGACACCTCAGCCGGGTCGACAGTGTTGGGCACACCACCCTGCTCGCCCCCACCGACTTCGCCCTGCATGCCGGCGAGCGCCTGACCATCGTCGGCCCCTCCGGCTCCGGCAAGAGCGTCTTTCTCCGCGCCCTCGCCCTGCTCGACCCGCCCGACAGCGGCGAGCTGCGCTGGCTCGCCGAGCCGGTCGGCGCCCAGCAGATCCCCCGCTACCGCACCCATGTCAGCTACCTGGCCCAGCGCCCCGCAATGGTCGATGGCACGGTAGCCGACAACCTGAAGCTGCCCTTCACCCTCAAGGCCTTTCAGCCGCGCCGCTTCGATGCCGATCTCGCCAGCAGGCTGCTGGACCAGGCCGGCAAGCCCGCCAGCTTTCTCGACAAGGCCGTCGCCGACCTGTCCGGCGGCGAGGCGCAGATCGTCGCGCTGGTCCGGGTGCTGCAACTGGCGCCGCACGTGATCCTGTTCGACGAGCCCACCGCCGCCCTCGACCCGCAATCGGCTGCTGCGGTGGAACACCTGGTGTTGAACTGGGCCGAACCCGAGCGCGCGCTGGTCTGGGTGACCCATGACCGCGACCAGGCGCGGCGCATCGGCAACCGGCACATGACCATGGACCAGGGGGTATTGCAGCCATGAACTACCAGAGCCTGTCCTACCTCGACCTGGCCATCGCCTCGGCGCTGATCCTGGTCAACGGGGTGCTCTCGGTCCTGCTCAGGTTGCAACTGGAACGCCAGTTGTTGCTGGCGGGCATCCGCACCGTGGTCCAGCTTCTGGCCATCGGCTATGTGCTCGGCTGGGTGTTCCAGCATGCCCAGTGGTATGTGGTGCTGCCGTTGATGTGCGGCATGACCCTGATTGCCGGTTTTTCCGCCAGCGGGCGTGGCGAACGCCACTATCGCGGCCTGCTCGTCGACAGCGTGGTATCGGTGTGGCTGAGCTCCTGGCTGGTCACCGCCATCGGCCTGCTGGTGATCCTGCGGGTACGCCCCTGGTACGAGCCGCAGTACGCCATCCCGATCCTCGGCATGATCCTCGGCAACACCCTGACCGCCGTGTCCCTCGGCATGGAACGCATGACCCGCGAGCTCGCCGCCCAGCGCGGCCAGGTCGAGATGATCCTGTCCCTCGGCGGCACCCGCTGGGAGGCCGCCAGAAGCGCGGCGGCCCAGGCGGTGCGCGCGGGCATGCTGCCGACCCTGAACCAGATGACCGTGGTCGGCATCGTCAGCCTGCCGGGGATGATGACCGGCCAGATCCTCGCCGGACAAAGCCCGGACGAGGCCGTGCGCTACCAGATCGTGATCATGTTCCTGATCGCCGCGTCCTCGGCGCTGGGCACGGTGTGCGCCGTGCTGTTGACCTTCGGCCGGCTGTTTTCCCCTGCCCACCAGTTTCTCGCGCATCGCCTGGTGGCTCGGCGCTGAACGCGCCCGGCCACGAATTCCCTCATGTTTTTTTGACGTTTTTTTGCCAATTGCCCGCTTAGGGTGGCGGTCCCGGTCATGACAGGAAGCCGTCCCCGATGAAGCCTTACTTCCCCTACCCCTTGTGCGACGAAATCCTCAGCCAGGCCGCCGAATGGTGCCTGCGCCTGCAGGAAAGCGCCTGCACCAGCGCTGAACGCGAGGCCTTCGCGCAGTGGGTGCAGGCCGATCCACGGCATGCGTTCGAGTATGCGCGGGTGCTGGAGACCTGGGAGTTGAGCAACGCCCTGCCGAAGCAGCCGTTACCGGTGAAGCAGGATTGAACCCGCTAGCGCCATCCCTGCCCGTAGCCGCGCGCTAGGCCCCGACCTTGCGGTTTTCACACCTTCCGGCGGATGTCATCATTACGCCATCTCAGGTTCGATGCCTGTCTTCTTTCTTCCTGAAGCAGCTCTACACACGTTTGGCAAACCAAGGAATCCAGTCTTGTACATCCAAAGTTTCTCGCTGTTGGGGCTTCGCCGCCTGCACTTGAATGAGTTCGTCACTGGCACCCCCCTCGATGGCAAGCCCATTACTGAGTACCAGACGTCGAATATCAATATCTTCGTCGGTCCGAACGGTGGCGGGAAATCGACCGTACTGGACATGGTGCGTGCCCTGAAGGACTTCGAGATGCTGAAGTTTCTATCTCGGGAAAATACCAGGCATACCACGATCTCGAGGTCCGTTATTAAATTCCATGACTTCACCACCGTAATGGACTTCAAAAGCCAAGGTGACAACGATTTCATTCTTACCTTCCGGGCTGATACAGAAAATGAAATAGTGCTCTTTCGGGATAACATCCTGCGAACCCAGCCTACTGCACCAAGTGATCTGAATGCTGTCATGCAGAGCATCCCCGCGAAAATCAGTTGGCGAACTTCACACGATGAAACAGACGTTCCGCTCGAAGACTTCGTGAACATCCTGAATAAAGATGCAAGCCACCTGACAGGACTCGCCTCATTCCCCACCCAACCAGGGCAAACGCTTTATATGCAGCGCAATGAGCAGAGGATCGACAAACGGGCGATCAGGGTACGCGGAGACGACGCGCTTTCCATCGATCTGAATGACGATGAGATGGGCAACGACATCCCCGTCAAAATGCTGCCTTCAGGCTGGAGGGCATTTGCGGGGCTATTGGCGTGGTTGAGTGACAGGAAAGATGAAATATGCCTGATCGAGGAGCCTGAAACTCATTTGCACCCTACCCTGCAAAGGCTTTTGATCCAGCGAATGGCAGAAATCGCGCAAAGTAATAGGCTGCAGTTGTTTATCTCCACCCACTCATCCGTGCTCATCGACGTCGCTACCTGGCCCGATGAGAAGCCGCGCCTCTTCGAAGCCAATGGTTTTGCATTGACCGAGCTTACCGACCCTGCGATTGCACTGGCGGGTCTGGGTATCAAGCCAAGCGACATTTTCCAGGCAAACGGTATAGTCTGGATCGAGGGCGCATCGGACAGACTATATCTGCTGCACTGGCTGCAACTGTGGTGCAAGAAAAGTGGCCAAAAGATGCCTGTAGAGAACTTGCACTTCAGCTTTGCGTTCTATGGCGGTTCGATGCTGAGCCATTACTCGGCAGGCCGAACTCCAGGGCTGATCGATATGTTCAGCATCAATAACAACTCCATCGTCATTATGGATCGAGACCTTGACTTCGCTAGGGAAAAAGGCACCGATCGTTGTATTAATGAAAACTGCACAAAATATCAGGTATGGAGTGATTTCCAGAAAAAACAGAACCCCTATAGCTACTGCTGGGTTACCGAAAAATACACAATTGAAAGCTACTTGCCGTCGGCGTTCCGAGAAAAATATTTCAATTACAAAAGTGGCAGACTAGACAAAACTTCTTCTTACTCGAAAGTATCGCTCGCACAAAAATTTGCGGATAAGCACACCACATTCAACAGTAGCTTCGAGAATAATAGCGATCTCCCCCAATGTATCGAGAAATTATTCAACACCATTTCGAAATGGAACACATAACGGTGCTCAGAGCCATAGTTCAGGCCCTTTCTCAATGCGACTTACGCGCTTAGAACAGCAGCGTCCTACTATTGCAGACTACACAGTTGCGAGAACGGCTATAGAAGTGATTGCCCGGCAGTATCTTGCCGTGCTGCGGGCAAAAAACCGCCTTGCAGCTCGGGCAGCGGTGCCATTGGGAAAAGTACGAAGGGTTGTCGTGAGTGCGTCGTTGTCCGCACGAGTAACATACCGTCCTGTCTGCCGACTGGATGTTATCAAGAAACGACAGCCCCACATGGCGAGCGTATATCTCGACCTTGCACACGGAGTCCGCCAGTGTCCCGATATACAGGACGAACCCAGGGTTTCTACTGGCATAGGAGGTGTTCATGCGCATCACATCCTCCTGGTGAGTACGACGAAGATCGGCTTGCCCCAAGAGATTTTGGTACATCTCTTTTTCGGAACTCCATACTTTCTTGTGTATGGCATCACTATAAACATCGTTCAGATGATCGTCAGAATAAATGTGCTGGAAAAGCAACGGACTGAAATCATCAGTATCTCCATATTCACAATCAGGCCTGCCCGGGCTTCTCTGCAATAGGAATGCAACAAATACCAGCTTGCCACTTGTCACTATATTTACTGAAACGCCGTAATTGCCGGGAAAGTGATCATTCCAACCAATCCAGTCGCCACTCGATGGTCCAAGAGCATAATCCGCCCCGTAGCGCTTCTCGTAGGGGTGATTGTGATAAGTCCCGATGAAGGCGGTCGTGTGCTTGGCGATGGGCAGTTTAAGGTCCAGCCAGTTGAACTCCCCAACGATGGGCTGGCCAGCGAGCGACAATCTACCCAGTGCCGGATCCCAGTTCAGACAATTGCCCATCTCCAGCACCTTGGCTTCGGACTTGGCCTTGGTTGCCTTGATAGCGGACTGAAGATAGCCGGGGATAATCAAATACGCCGGCACGCGGTTTCGCGGCTGGGCCAGCTGGAGCGAAACGAATTCGTTGATATCCACCGCGCCGACCTCTCAGGAATGAGTTCGCCGAAATGCTAGCACGGTGCCTCTACTGGATATCGAAGGAAAAGCCGTCGCGCAAAGTAATGCCCTGACGGCAACTCCGGGCGCTGTTCGGAGAACTCAACCCCACCCCGCTGGCACCTCGGCAACCTGGGTGATGGCATTGCCTACCGGCGTGATGAACATGCGCGTCGACGGCAGCGTACGTGGGTTCGGTTCGCCGCCACGCACGCCGGTCCAGTTGGGTATGCCACCCTGTCCTTCGACCTCGGCCAGGCGGGTGATCTCGATGTCATGGGGCTGGAAGGTGGTGAGCAGGATGCGCAAGGGCCGTACCCGCGCCAGGCAGTGCACGGTGTAGCCACGGTTGTTGGCGGCGACCCATTTGTTCGACTGCACATGCCAGAACACCTGCACCGGAATCTGGTCGGCAGAGTATTGCCCCTGGGCAAGCCCGGCCTGCACCAGGGCCAACGGGCTGTTGGCCACGGCATCCGGAAAACCGGGCAAGGCCGCCTGGTTGACGTTCTGGCTCTGGAAGGTGCCGGCGACCCGCTGCTGGCCAAAGTGGATGCGCATCGAGGCGCCGCTGCTGGCGGCCCGGGCCGTTGCCTTGATTTTGTCGATGGTGGGACGGATGCGGTCCGGAATGATGATCGCTTCCAGGCGGTCGTAGAGGATGCGGTCCCAGGCTTTGCGGTACTGCGAGCTGCCCAGCGCATTGCGGGCGAAATGATCGAGGTCGTAGCGCAACCACTCCAGTTGACGCACCCGCGACGGCTGCAGGGTGGCGATAGCTTCGTCCAGCAGGTTGATGTGATTGTCGAGCGCGGTGATGTCCATATCGGGGCCTGCTGAGCTGAGGGATGTAGGGAAAAGATCCTACAATGCTTATGTAGCTATTTGCCATCTACTTGCCATTCACTACCCGGTGCCCGCGCAACCGTCGGACGACTGCTGCACGGGCACTTCACCGTCAATCGCTAGGTTCAACGCACCTTCTGCGTATGCCGCTCCCTCATCTCCTGCCGTTCCTTGGCCTCCACCGACAACGACGCCGTCGGCCGCAGCAGCAAGCGCTGCAAGCCGATCGCCTCGCCGGTTTCCGCGCACCAGCCATATTCGCCCCGGGCCAGGCGCTCCAGGGCTTCGTCGATCTTGTCCAGCAGCTTCTTCTCCCGCTCCAGCACCCGCAATTGCCATAGCCGGGCTTCTTCGCTGCTGCCGATATCGGCCGGGTCGGAGTTGATCTCGTGGTTCTTGAGGGATTCGAACTCTTCGGAAATCCGCGTTTGCAGGTCCTGCCGTTCAGCCAGCAGCAGATTCTGGAAAAAGCCCAGCTGGGCGGCGTTCATGTAGGCCTCTTCGGGCTGTTGCAGCAATTCTTCTTCGGTCATGTTCACTTCCTGAAATTCAGTGGTAGTCCCTGGCAGCCCTCGACCAGCCGCCCCTCGTGCCAGGCCAGTTGCCCGGAAACCAGGGTGGTGCTGATGCGATGGCGGAAGGCGTGCTGTCGGAATGGCGTCCATTGACAGTGCGACAGCAGCGGGTCGAGGTGCACCGGCCGGGCCTGCGCCAGCTTCTCGACCAACACCAGATCGGCCCAGTAGCCCTCGCGGATATAGCCCCGGTCCGGGATGCCGAACAGCTCCGCCACGTTATGGCTGGTCTTCTGCACCAGCCGGGTCAGCGACAGCACACCATCGGCGACCAGCTCCAGCAGCGCCGGCAAGGCGTGCTGGACCAGGGGTAATCCGGACGGCGCCTGGGCATAGGGGCGGGATTTTTCTTCGAGGGTATGCGGTGCATGGTCGGTGCCGATGACATCGAGACGGTCGCAGAGCAAGGCCTGGCGCAGAGCGTCGCGGTCGGCGCGGCTCTTGATCGCCGGGTTGCACTTGATCAGGTTGCCCAGCGCGGCGTAATCGCGGTCATCGAACAGCAGGTGGTGGGCGCAGACTTCGGCGGTGATGCGCTTGCCCGCCAGCGGACCGGGCTCGAACAGCGCCAGCTCGCGAGCAGTGGTGAGGTGCAGCACATGCAGGCGGGTATCGAAGCGCCTGGCCAGCTCCACCGCCATCGACGAAGAGCGATAGCAGGCTTCGGCATTGCGGATCACCGGGTGCCATTCGGGCCCGATCGCCTCGCCGTAGAACCCGCGCAGGCGGGTATCGTTGGCAATGATCGACGGGGTGTGCTCGCAGTGGGCCAGGAGAATGGTCGGCACGCAGGCGAACAGGCGCTCCAGTACCTGCGGGTCGTCCACCAGCATGTCCCCGGTGGAGGCGCCCATGAATACCTTGACCCCGGCCACCTCGGCGGGATCGAGGGCGGCGACCACGTCGAGGTTGTCCTTGCTGACGCCGAAGTGAAAGGCGAAGTTGGCCACCGAACTGCGCGCCGCCCGCTGCTTCTTGTCGGCCAGCGCCGCCAGGGACAGGGTCGCCGGGTTGGTGTTGGGCATGTCCATGAAGCTGGTGATGCCGCCGGCCACCGCCGCCCGCGACTCGGAATGAATGCTGCCCTTGTGCGGCGCGCCGGGTTCGCGGAAATGCACCTGGTCGTCGATCATGCCGGGCAGCAGCCATTGGCCACAGGCATCGATTTCCACGGCGCCAGCCTGGTTGCTGATCAACCCGGCGACCTTCTCGATCCGGCCATGGGCGACCAGCACATCGGCGCAGACGGTGCTGCCTTCGTTTACCACGCAGGCATTGCGGATCAGGACTCGGGTCATGGCAGGTGGTTGCTCTTGAACGAAAACGCAATGTTATAACACTTGAATTTGTGTATCGTCGAGCCCTGCCGGCACACCACAAAGCCGCCGGTAAAAACCATTAAAGATTCCTTCACCCAGCCTCCGGCCGTCCTCATCTACGCTCAGCTCACCACTCTCCCGGAAATCCGCCCATGGACATGGACTGGCATCAAGCCTTGCAGGAGAGCCTGCGCTGGCTCGCCCTCACCTCCCTGATCACCTTTGTCGGCCTGGCCCTGTGTGCCCGCCTGGCCATCCGTTTCACCCGTTGGGGGCGGCAGTTCTGGCAGATCGCCGGCCCCTGGCTCAGCCCCAGGCACAGTTGGCGGCCGTTGCTGGCGTTTGCCCTGCTGCTGTTGCTGACCTTGTTTGCGGTGCGCCTGAACGTGCTGTTCTCGTTCTGGTACAACGGTTTCTACAGTGCCCTGCAGGGCCTGGACCAGACGGCGTTCTGGTACCTGCTCGGGGTCTTCGCGGTACTGGCCACGATCCACGTGTTCCGCGCCCTGTTCACCTACTACGTGACCCAGGCCTTCAGCATCCGCTGGCGCACCTGGCTGACCGAGCGCCTGACCACCGACTGGATGGCCGGCGACGGCTACTACCGCGGGCAGTTCCTGGAACATCCGGTGGACAACCCGGACCAGCGTATCGAGCTGGACATCAACGCCTTCGTCACCGGCTCGGTGACCCTGTGCCTTGGCGCGGTCAGTGCGCTGGTCTCGCTGGTGGCCTTCACCGGGATTCTCTGGGGCCTGTCGGCGCCGCTGACGGTGGCCGGGATCGAGGTGCCACGAGCGATGGTGTTCGCCGTGTACATCTATGTGCTGATCGCCACCTGGATCGCCTTCAAGCTGGGTAAACCGCTGATCCGCCTGAACTTCCTCAATGAAAAACTCACTGCGAACTTCCGCTATGCGTTGATGCGCCTGCGCGAATACGCCGAGAACGTGGCCTTCTACCAGGGCTCGCGAATCGAACGGGACACCCTGCTGGGGCGCTTCTCGGCCTTGATCGTCAATGTCTGGGCGCTGGTCTACCGGAGCCTGAAATTCGACGGCTTCAACCTGGCGGTGAGTCAGGTGGCGGTGGTGTTTCCCTTCATTCTCCAGGCGCCGCGTTTCTTCAGCGGGGCGATCAAGCTGGGCGATGTGATGCAGACTTCCCAGGCCTTCGGCCAGGTGCAGGACTCACTGTCGTTCTTCCGCTCTTCCTACGACACCTTCGCCCAGTACCGCGCGACCCTCGACCGTCTGACCGGTTTTATCGATGCCAACCAGCAGGCGCGGGAGCTGCCACGGGTGGCCCGGGTCGAGCAGGCCGATGCCCTGGAAATCCGCGACATGCAGGTATCACGGCCGGATGGCCAGCGCCTGCTCGGCGACTTCCGGCTGAGCCTGGTACCCGGGCAGTCGCTGCTGATCAAGGGCCCCTCTGGCTGCGGCAAGACCACCCTGCTGCGCGCCATCGCCGGGCTGTGGCCGTATGCCGAGGGCGAGGTGCATTGCCCTGGGCCTGACTCGGCGCTGTTCCTGTCGCAGCGGCCGTACCTGCCGCTGGGCATGCTGCGCACGGCGGTGGCCTACCCGGCAATCGGCCTGCCGGACGACGACCAGCGCCTGGGTCAGGCCCTGCGCGAGGTCAACCTCGGACACCTGGTGGACAAGCTGGGCGTCAGCGATGACTGGGGGCGCATCCTCTCAATCGGCGAACAGCAGCGCCTGGCCTTTGCCCGGGTGCTGGTGAACCAGCCGAAGATCGTGTTCCTCGATGAATCCACCTCGGCGATGGACGAAGGGCTGGAGCATGCCCTGTACGGGCTGCTGCGCGAGCGGATGCAGGACAGCATGCTGGTCAGCGTCGGGCACCGGGCGACGCTGGCGGGGTTTCATAGCCATCATCTGCTGCTGGATGGGAATGGGGGGTGGAAGGTGGCTGAACAATAGAGAGCACATCCGTACTCCTTGTTGTTTTTGAGGGTGTCATCGCCGGCAAGCCAGCTCCCACAAGGTCCGGTACATGCAGTACCTGTGGGAGCTGGCTTGCCAGCGATGACACCCTCAACGTCAACACATCTTTAGAAGCTCAACCCTGCCGCAACCACTCGATAAAACAGGCGAACAACTCCGACTGCGAGTTGATCTCCAGCTTCAGGTACAGATTCTTGCGGTGCATGCGCACCGTCTCCGGCGAGATCCCCAGCTCGATGGCCGTGGATTTCACCGAGTGTCCGCGCAGGATCATATGCGCCACCTCCCGTTCGCGATCGGTCAGCACCTGGCAGCCAAAGCTGTCGAACGCCGCCTGCAATCCGCCCTGCTCCGCCCCCGCACCGACTTCCGCCAGGCCATGGCGGCGCAACAGCTCGCGAACCATCGGCTCGACCGCGCGCAGCAGGTCCAGTTGCGCGGTGCTCAACCGGGTGCCGCTGCAGCCCTGGAACAGACTCAGCGACAGCTTGCGGTCCTCGCCCAGGTCGGCGATGAAGTAGCTGTCCTCGCTGCAGCCGGTGGCCAGGTAGTAGGTCTTGTAGTAGTCGCTGTCGAAGAAGTGGTCCGGGGCGATCTCGGCCAGGTGATAAAAGCCCTCGGCCAGGCCGTTTTCCACCGCCAGGCAGAACGGGTCGAGCAGGTAGCCGGCGGCAAAGTAGCGATTGAGCACGGCATCGCGGTGCCGCTCGGGAATGCCCTGCTGGTACAGCAGGCGCGGCGCACGACCACGGCATTCGAGGCTGATCATCATCGACTCCACCGACACCAGTTCGCCGATGGCGGCGGCCAGGTGGGCCAGGCCATCGTCGCGCTGACTGTGGAGAAAGGCCGCCCGCAGCGCATCGTGCCAGCGCTGCAGGGTGCCGAAAGACAGGGTAACGGGCGTATCCGGGGTGACTTGGCTCATGCCCGGCAGTCTAGCCTGCCGGGCATGCTGGCGAACAGGTCGGCGCAGGCTGCTCATAGGCCCTGGTACAGGCCTTCGGCGCGCAGCTCGGCGGCGGTGTCGAGGATGCACTGACGAAGGATCTCGACGATCTCGTCAACTTGGGCATGGGTGATGACCAACGGCGGCGACATCACGTTCAGGTGCATGATCGGCCGCACCAGCAGCCCCCGCGCCTGGGCCTTGCGGTGGATGCGCTCGCCGATGTTCACCGCATCGTCGAACAACGCCTTGCTGGCCTTGTCGGCAACGAATTCGACACAGGCCATCAGCTTCAGGCAGCGCACCTCGCCCACCAGCGGCAGCCCGGCCAGGGTCGCCAGGCGCTGTTCCAGGTAGCCGCCGACGTCCTGCACATGGGCCAACAGATTCTCCCGCTCGATGATCTCGATGTTCTTCAGCGCCGCGGTGCAGCACACCGGATGGCCGCTGTAGGTGAAACCGTGGGTGAAGCAACGGCCCTTGCCCGGCTCGGCGATGACCTTCCAGATGCGCTCGGAGAAGATGCACGCGCCCAGCGGCAGGTAGGCCGACGTCAGGCCCTTGGCGGTGGTGATGATGTCCGGTTGCACGCCGAACAGTTCCTCGCTGGCGAAGAAGGTGCCGAGGCGGCCGAATGAGGTCACCACCTCATCGGCGACGAAGAGGATGTCGTAGGTCTGGCACAGCTCCCACATGCGCCGGAAATAGCCCTCGGGCGGAATGATCACGCCGCCCGAGCCCATGATCGGCTCGGCGAAGAACGCCGCCACCTTGTCCGGACCGAGGGAGTGGATCTTGTCCTCGAACTCGGCCACCAGGAAGTCGAGGAACTCCGCCTCGTCCATATCGTCCGGGGCGCGGTACGGGTTGGGGTTGGAGACGTGGTGGATCAGCTCGTTGGCGTAGTCGAACTCGGGTACCCGGTCGGCGGCCTTGTTGCCGATCGACATGGTCAGGGTGGTGGAGCCGTGGTAGGCGTTGTAGCGGGCGATGATGTGCTTCTTCTCCGGCAGGCCGCGGCAGTTCTGGTAGTACTGGATCAGCCGGTAAGCGGTATCCACCGCAGTGGAGCCGCCGGTGGTGAGGAACACGTGGTCGAGGTCACCGGGGGCCAGTTGCGCCAGCTTCTGGCACAGCTGGATGGCCACGTCATTGGCCATGTCCGAGAACGGGTTGGAATAGGCCAGGCGGCGCACCTGGTCGGCGATGGCCTGGGCCATTTCCTCGCGGCCCAGGCCGATGTTGGTGCACCACATGCCGCCGACGGCATCGAGGAAGCGGTTGCCTTCGGTATCGCGGATATAGGCGCCCTCCCCGGCGACGATGTTCAGCGCGCCCTGCTCGCGGTGCTCGTCGAACATGTGGTAGCCGTGCATGTAGTGGGCCTTGTCGGCTTCCACCAGCGGGTCGGCGGCGAGGGTCGGTGCTTTGCTGGGCATGTTCATGGACAGCTCCTTGGAATAAGTGAAATCAGTAGCCGGTCTTGACCGTGTTCCACACCCGGGTGATGGCACGCATGTCCCGGGCGGACTGGGTTTTCTGGGCAAACAGACGCTGGCGAGTGGCGTCGTCCGGGTAGATGGTCGGATCGTCGCGGATCTCGGCCTTGACCAGCGCCGTCGAGGCGCCGTTGCTGTTGGCGTAATGAATAAGGTTGGTCACCCCGGCCATGTTCTGCGGCTGCAGCAGGAACTCGATGAACTTGTGCGCATTGGCCGCGTGGGGCGCGTCCTTGGGCAGGTAGAGGTTGTCGAACCAGATCAGCGAGCCCTCGTCGGGAATGAAGAAGCTCAGGTGGATATTCTTTTTCGCCTCTTCTGCCCGGGCCTGGGCAGTGGCGTAGTCGCCGGACCAGGTCAGCGCCAGGCAGACATCGCCGTTGGGCAGGCTGGTGAGGTAGTTCACCGAATCGAACTTGCGGATGTAGGGACGCACCGCCAGCAGCAGTTGCTGGGCCGCCTCCAGGTCGGCCGGCGCGGCACTGCGCGGGTCCTTGCCGAGGTATTGCAGGGCCAGGGGAACCACCTCGCTGGGCGCGTCCATCAGGGTCACGCCGCAGTCGGCGAAGCGCGAGACGATCTTCGGATCGAACAGCATGGCCAGCGAGCCGATCGGCGCATCGGGCATGCGCGCCTTGATCTGGTCAACGTTGTACGTCACCCCGGAACTGCCCCAGGTGTAGGGCGCAGAGAACTTCAGGCCGGGGTCGTAGCCTTGCAGGTCGGCGACCACCTTCGGGTCGAGGTTGCTCCAGCTCGGCAATTGCGCCTTGTCCAGTGGTTGGAACACCCCGGCCTTGATCAGCGGCGGTACCAAGGATGCATTGAGCATCACCAGGTCATAGCCGGAGCGGCCGGTGAGCAGCTTGGTCTGCACGGTTTCGTAGCCGTCGAAGGTGTCGTAGATCACCTTGATGCCAGTGGCCTTCTCGAAATCGGCCAGGGTGGTTTCGCCGATGTAGTCGGTCCAGTTGTACAGTCGCAGCGTATTGTTATTGTCCGTTTCGGCGGCCTGCGCGGCGCTGGCGATACACGCCAGCAGCAGGCTGCCGATCACCTTTGGTGCCTTGCCCATAGCAACTCCATCGTGTGACTGCTCGGAATGAGCCGGTGGACCTACTATCGGGAGATTCGGCGGGCGGGAACATAACCCGAATGGGTGGGGGTCGTTTTTGGGTATGCCTGCAAGGCATGGGGTGACTGTCCCGGCCTCATCGCCGGCAACGCCGGCTCCCACAGGGGTCAGCGCCGAACACGGATACTGTGGCTGACCCAGCCCCCCTGTGGGAGTCGGCTTGCCGACGATGAGGCCATCCGCTTCGACATCGATCGGAGCTACGTCGCCACACACCAGAAAAATTAAGCCGTTTCCTGCTGGTAGCTCAGATTAATCCTACATACCCCGCCAAATATCCTGCCCATCCTCCGGGCGGTCGGCCTGCATCCCTTCAGAACACCGGAAAGGTATTGCAGGCCCTTACCGGTCTTCGAGTACGACTCGATTACCCAACCCAGAGGAAATGTAGCAATGGTTGGCTATTTCATACGCCGCGGTGACAAGACCAGTTGTGGTGGCCAGGTCATCGGCTCCGACAGCCTGATCACCATGATGGGCGTCGAACATGCCCGTGAGGGCGACAGTGTCACTTGCGGGGTCACCGGCCTCACCTACCCGATTCTCGGGGGCGTGTCCTTTATCACCAGTTCCGACATACGCGTGGCGGGCACCCTGGACAGCGTCAGCGGATGCCCGTGCAGAGCCACCCTCTACCACTCCTGGACCTACACAACCTACGTGAACGAGGATCCAGCGCCAGCACCGGCAAGTGCCCGGTCGACCAACAGTCAGCCGACAAGCGCTTCTGCCAGTGCCGCCCGCACCAGCGCTGCACCGGCCCCCGGCATATCCGAATCAGAGGAATGCAGCGGCTGCTTCCAGCTCATCAACCAGCGCCACCTCCCTTGCAGCCTGCACAGCTACGCCCTGCTGCTGAACGGCGAGCAGATCGCCGAAAGCCATCTCAATGAAGAAGGCTTCAGCAACATCGGTACCAGCCCTGCTCCCTTGAGCGCACAACTCGCCATTTACGCCCCCTCGCCTGTTCTGGAGTAACGCCCCGTGTCCTTGAAAGATTTCCAACAAACCACCGCGCTGGGGCCGGATGCCCTGTTCATGCTGGAAGGCGCCACTTTCGATACCTCGCCCGGGGGGCGGCACAGGCCGAAGCAGATCGTGATCAATGCCTTGCCATTGACCAAGGTCCCGGTGGCGATGCGAAGGATGGGGTGGCACACGTCGGCTGCTTTGATGCAGCGGTGGTTTGATAGTCCGGGGTGGGAGATGCCGGAGGCGTGGAAAACGAATGATGGACAGCCAGCGCCGTTGGGGCTGAGTAACGCCCACTGCGATGAGAGTATCGTGAAAATGAGCTGGGCAATGGGGTACGAACGCTGCCAGGCCGCAGTTAAAGAGGCCGAGTCCAGGCTCACGACACCGAATGCTGTTAAAAGACTCAGAGATTTACTCCGGGAGTTCGGCTGGAAGGAAGGTGATGTTGTTAGCCTGGGCTCAATTTCGCATTCAGCGAGAGAGATGGACGCGTTCGCTCAGCTTAACTTCACAACCTTTGGAGGTACGGAGGATCCACTTGACGATATGTATGGAGCATTGGGTGCAGCCACATTGAAGGTTGGCGTGGTCGGGCAAACCTTTACGAAGCAAGATCCCGAAACAGGGAAGATTCGAAACTACTTCAAAGTCGAATATGCCGGATTTTATATCCGGGACAACTACGACTTCAATGGCATTCAATTTCTGGGAATATGGACGGAAGATAAAGTCCTTACCAAAAACGAAATGTTCAGAGCAGCCATCCCGAGCGGACAATCGATTTACAAATGGGCAAACGATGAATTTGCCCTCGTGCAAAACTATAATTTCAGAGGCTACAGATCCAAAACCAGCATGGGTGGCGATTACGTCATCTACTCGGACATCCTCTGGAGGAAGCTCGACAGGACAATTGATCTGGACATACTGCCTTGATCTCCGCCTTGATAAAAACAGTTGCTGTAGCAGTCATTATTTTCGGAGTGTGGTCAGCTTCAGAGTGGTGGGAAAAAGGCCTCGCCTCTCCATTGGGAGAACCCATTATCAGTTCCGATGGATGCACTCGCGTACAAGCCTTCAAACCATTCTGGCTACTGCCTGACATGTTCCACGTTGAGTACCCTCCGAATGACGAGGGCAAAGCTCGGAGGTTTTCCTTTTGGGAAGTACCCGGTTTCTTTCGTCTGTATAACCATCAGAGCGGCGAACTCATTGGCGAAACGGTTATTTACGACCTTGAGTTTTCTGGAGGGCCATTGAGGTGGTACCGGTCGGGAGAGGTGTGGGTCGGGATGACCTATCTGGGAAAGAGAGTCGAAAACTGCTCTCCCACCATGCCTGAACACAAGTAAACAATTCATAACTCGTCAAAAAAACGACCTTCAAGCCGGCCATCCAGCCGGCTTGAAGGGATCCGTTCCTACTTCAACGGATACAACCCCTCATCAAACTGCTCCAACCGCGGAAACACCAACGGCAGATCATCCGACAGATGCTCCAGCCTCACCCGGTAATCCTCCAGAAACCCCTTGCGCGCCTCATCACTGATATACGGCACATGCCAGGCCACGAACGGCGCCAGCACCTCGAAGCCGACATACGCCAGCGTGCCGCGCAGGATCGGTCGCAGCATGTCCTCCAGCGGCCCATGGATGGCGCCGTCGCCGAACATGTGCTCGCGCCCGCCGAGGGTCACGGTGACCAGCGCCCGCTTGCCGGCCAGGCCACCCTGGTCGTAGAAGCGCTTGCCGCCATAACACACGCCAGACACCAGCACCCGGTCGATCCAGCCCTTGAGCATGGCCGGGGCGGAGAACCAGAAGATCGGGAAGTTGAGCACCAGCAGGTCGGCCCAGAGCAGCTTGTCCAGCTCCTGCTGGATGTCTGCGGCGATGGAGGCGTTCTTCACCCCCAGGCGCTGTTCCAGGGCGTACACCAGGTACTCCGGGTTCTCCCGCTGGGCGAAGTCGGCGGCGCTGGCCACCGGGTTCCAGCCCATGGCGTAGAGGTCGCTGACCTGCACTTCGTGCCCCTGGGCGGTGAAGGTTTCCTGCGCCTGGTCACGCAGGGCGGCGGTGAAGGATTGCGGCTCGGGATGAGCGTGGACGATCAGTACTTTCATGAAAGAATCCTTGGGTCAGACCTGCACGGCCTTGATTTCGACGAATTCGGCCAGCCCTTCCTCACCCCACTCGCGGCCGTTGCCGGACTGCTTGTAGCCGCCGAAGGGGGCACGGTAGTTGAAGCCGGCGCCATTGACGAAGCACTGCCCGGCGCGCAGTTGCCGCGCCAGTTGCAGCCCACGCTCGCGGCTGCCGGCCCAGACCGCGCTGGACAGGCCGAAGGGCGAGTCATTGGCCAATTCGATGGCCTGGGTTTCATCGCGGTAGGGGATCAGGCACAGCACCGGGCCGAAGATTTCCTCCTGGGCGATGCGCATGCGGTTGTCGACATCGGCGAACACCGTCGGCGCCACGTAGAAGCCGCGCTCCGGCAGTGGGCCGTCACCACATACCAGCCGCGCGCCCTCCCCCTGGCCGATGGCGATGTACTCGCGCACCGTGCGCCGCTGCGCCGCCGAGCACATCGGCCCGAGAAAGCTGGTCGGGTCCTGCGGGTCACCCATCTTCAGCGCCAGGGCTTCGGCGGCGGCCATTTCCACCGCCTCGGCATAGCGATCGGTTGGCAGCAGCATGCGGGTCAGCGCGGTGCAGGTCTGTCCGGAGTTGATCATCACGTCCTGCACACCGTGGCGCACGGCTGCGGCCAGGTCGGCGTCGGCAGCCACCAGCAGCGGCGACTTGCCGCCCAGCTCCAGGCACACCCGCTTGACCGTCGGCGCAGCGGCCTGGGCCACCCGCACACCGGCGCCAGTGGAGCCGGTGAACGACACCATATCCACCTGGGGATGCCGGGCCAGGGCCTCGCCGACCTTGGCACCCGGCCCGCTGACCAGGTTGAACACCCCCGGCGGCAGGCCGATGGCGTCGATCATCTCGGCCAGCAGGAAAGCATGCAGCGGGGTTTCCTGACTCGGCTTGACCACCACCGTGCAACCGGCGGCCAGGGCCGGGGCGAGCTTGCCGATCAACTGGTGCAACGGGTAGTTCCACGGATTGATAAAGGCGCAGACCCCGACCGCCTCACGATACACCAGCGAGTTGCCGACCTCGTGCACCCGGTCCATCAACCCGGCCAGCTCGACGTACTGCTCCAGCCCTTCGATCGGCCCGTCCACCTGCACGCTCTGGCACCATTGCACCGGCATTCCCAGTTCGGCGGTGATCACTGCGGCCATTTCCCCGGCCCGGCTTTTCAGTTGCTCCGCCAAGGCACGGATAAACCCGGCGCGCACGCTGGACGGCGTCCTCGACCACTCGACGAAGGCACGCCGCGCCGCCGCAACGGCACGCTCGACATCCTGCTCGTCACCCAAAGGCACCCGACCGATCACGCTTTCGCTGGCCGGGTCGATCACCTCGGCCATGCCCTGCCCGCTCGCTATCTCCCAGGCACCGTCGAGATACAACCGCGAATACTCACGCATGGGCCTTGTGCTCCATCAGTGCAGCCGCGCAACGGGCAATACGCCGGCAGGCCTCGTCGAGCAGATCGGCCTCCAGCACCAGGCCCAGGCGGATATGCCCGGCCGCGCTGGGCCCGAACGCCTCGCCGGCCAGCACCGACACGCCTTCGCTGTCGAGCAGGTGATTGGAAAAAGCCTGGGCGTCGAGACCGGTCTCGCGGATATCGACCATGACGAACATGCCTCCGGCGGGTTTCAGCGCCTTCAGCCCGGGACAGCCTTCGAGTCGTGCACAGACCCGGTCGCGGCGCTGGCGGTAAGTCTCGCGCATGGCCTCCAGCTCCGGCAGTTCGTGCTCCAGCGCAACCACCGCAGCGTCCTGGATGAAGTCCGGCAGGCCATAGAGCATGCACAGCGCCAGATTCTCCAGATGCCCGGCCAACTCCCGCGAACCGATCACCCAGCCGACCCGCCAGCCGGTCATGGCATGGGATTTCGACAGGCTGTTGATGGTGGCGGTGCGCTCGACCATGCCCGGCAGGCTGGCCGGGCTGACATGCTCGCCCTCATATAGCAGTTCGCTGTAGACCTCATCGGAGATCAGCCACAGGTCATGGGCGATGCACAGGTCGGCCAGCGCCTGCCAGGTGGTCCGCGACAGGCTGGCCCCCGACGGGTTGTGCGGGCTGTTCAGCGCCAGGGCGCGGGTTCGCGGGGTGATACGGGCCGCGACATCCCGGGGATCCACGCGGAAACCGTTTTCCGGCTTCACCGGCACGCTGACCACGGTAGCGCCACAGGCACCGAACACCGCTTCGTAAGTCACGTACATCGGTTCGGCGACTATCACCTCGTCGCCCGCCTCCAGCACGCACTGGGCCACGCAGAACAAGGCGCATTGGGCACCGGCCAGGACCCGGACCTGCTGCGCATCCACCGCCTGGCCGCTGCGCCGCTGGTGATGCCGGGCGATGGCCTGGCGCAGGGCATGCTTGCCGCTGACGGCGACGTAATGGGTATGGCCAGCATGCAGGCTGGCGACCGCCGCCTCGACGATGGGCCGCGGCGTGTCGAAATCCGGATCGCCTACCGACAGCAGCAGAATGTCGCGGCCCTGGGCTTGCAGGGCCAGGGCCCGGTCGTGAATCTCCCAGGCGGCGGCACCCTCGCCGGCGATACGTTGGGTCAGGCTGGAAAAACGCATGTCGTTCACTCCTTGTCAGTGCGCACAGGCGTGCTTGAGTTCGATCAGGGTCACGCCGTTGCGGGCGAAGCCTGCACGCAGTTCCCGTTGCAGTGCGTCCAGGCTGGACGGCTGCGCCACGTTGCAACCGAAAGCGCGACCGAGGCCGATGAAGTCCGGGTTGCGCGGCAGTACGCCGATCGGTTCGATGTCCAGGCCAAGCATGTCGTCGCGGATCTGGCCAAGTGCGTCGTTGTTCCACAGCAGTACCACCAGCGGGCGGTCCAGCTCTTCCACGGCGGTAGCCAGTTCCTGGGCGGTGTAGAGAAAGCCGCCATCGCCCACCAGCACCAGACCGGGCCGCCCATTGCCACCGAACATCGCGCCGATACCCGCCGGCAGGCCATAACCCAGGGTTCCGTAGCCGGTCGGGTGCAGCCAGCTGCGTGGCGCGCGACTGGCGAAGGCGTAGTTACCGGTATAGGCCAGTTGGGTCATGTCGGTGCTGACAAAGGCGTCGACCGGCAGCTCGGCGGCGATACGGTCGAGAATCGCCTGGTGCAGGGCTTGCAGCGGTCCGTGGCTTTCGCGGATGGACTGACGCAGGCCGGTCACCGCCTCGATGGCCGACGTAGCGTCGCGCGACGTATCCGGCAGGTGCTCAAGGATCCCCGCCAGGGTCTGCCGGGCATCGCCGTGCAGGGCCAGGGCACAGGGATAGAAGTCGTTGAACTTGCGCGGGTCGATATCCACCCGCAGCAGCTCGCCGCCCAAGGGCAGGCGCTCGCGCCAGAAGTCGGTATCGGCCATTTCGCTGCCCACTGCCAGCACCACATCGGCCTCGGCGATCAGCGCCCAGCCAGGCTCCACGCACAGGCTGGCACCGGCATTCAACGGTGACTGCGGTGGCAGCAGGCCTTTGCCGGCAACACTGGTGAAGACCGGTGCGGCCAGGCGACGGCTCAATTGCTCCAGCTCTGCCGAGGCAGCGATAGCCCCGCCACCGGCGATGATCATCGGCCGCTTCGCCGCAGCCAGGCGCGCAGCAGCGGCGTCCAGCAGTTCACGCGCTGGCACGCCACGTCCCGGACGGCGCACCACCTCACCGCTCCAGTCACGCGTCACCGGCGCCGCCAGTACGTCCAGCGGCACGGAGATATGCACCGGCCGCGGTCGTTCGCTGTCGAACACCGCCCAGGCCCGGGCGATCAGTTGCGGCAGGTCCTCGGCACTCAGGGCCACGGCGGAAAACGCAGTGATCGGCGCGGTCATGGCGCGCTGGTCCTGGGTTTCGTGCAGGCAGCCCCAGCCTTTGCCGAGGCTGGCGGTGTGGTTGACGCTGGAAATCACCAGCAGCGGCACCGAGTCGGCGTAGGCCTGGCCGATGGCGGTGGCGGCATTGGTCACGCCGGGGCCGGTGATGACGAAGCACACCCCCGGCTTGCCGCTGACCCGGGCGTAGCCGTCGGCCATGAAGCCGGCGCCTTGTTCGTGGCGGGTCAGTACATGGCGGATGCCACTGCCGGGCAGGCCGCGATACAGCTCCAGGGTATGCACGCCGGGGATGCCGAAGACCGTATCGACGCCGTAGTTGGCCAGCAGGCGAACCAGGGCCTGTCCGCCGGTCAGGGGACGTTCATGCATGGTGATCTCCTTGTTCCTGGCCGAGGCGGATCAGCGCGTCGACCGCAGTGGTGCCCTTGGCGCCCACCATCAATGGGTTTACATCCAGCTCCAGCAGGCACCCGGCGTTTTCGCAGGCGTAGTCGGCGACGGCGCGGATCGCGGCGACCAGCGCGTCCAGATCCGCCTGCGGACGCCCGCGAAAGCCCTGCAGCAGCGCGGCGCTGCGCAAGCCAAGCACGGCCTCGCGGATCGCCCCGTCAGTGGTCGGCAGCAACAGGCTGACGCTGTCCTTGAGCAGTTCCACCAGCACCCCGCCGGCACCGATCACCAGGGCCAGGGCGAAGTCGTTCTCGCGCTTGATGCCGACGATCAGCTCGGCCAGCGGCGCTTCGGCCATGGGTTCGAGCAGGACCTGGTCGAATGCCACATCCGGGGCATGGGCCGCGATGCGTTGACGCATGCTGGCAACGGCGGACGTCACGGCATGGGCGTCCTTGAGGTTCAGGGCGACGGCCCCGGCTTCGGTCTTGTGCGGCAGTTGCGCACTGACCGCCTTGAGCACCAGTGGGTAACCGACCTCGGCGGCCTGTTGCGCCGCCTGGTCCGGAGTAGAGAGCGCGCCAGCCGGGATTGGCAGGCCGAAGGCACGCAGTGCCTGCTTGGAATGCCATTCATCCAGCACTTGCGTTGCGCCGTGCAGGGCTTGCGGGCACAGCGGCACCAGGGCCGACTCGCCCAGAGCCAGCAAGCGCTGGCGATTGCCCTGCCAGGCGACGATCCTGCCCCAGGCTGCCAGGCCCTCCTCCACGCCCTGCAAGGCGGCGATGCCCTGGGCGTGCAGGCGCTCGCGGGCATGGGCCGGGAGCAGTTCCGGCAGCGCCGAGGTGACGAAGCCGCGCTTGCCATGGCGCTGCAAGGCCGCGCAGAACAGCTCCAGCAACAGGTCGCATTCCTTGCGCTCGCCGGTGAATTCGGCGGGATAGTCGAGCACCAGCATGGCGGCGTCGGCGTCGCTGGTCAGGGCGGCATCGAGCATGGTCCGCAGCGCATCGGCATCACCCCAGATCGCCGTGGTGAAATCCAGCGGATTGACCAGGTTGGCGTAGTCCGGCAGCACAGCGCCGAGTTGCGCCACCTGCCCCGCCGTCAGCTTGGGCAGGCTTAGTTGATTGCGCTCGGCATAGTCGGCGATCAGCCCGGCATCGCCCCCGGAGCAGGCCAGCGCCACCAGTCGCCCACTCGACGGCAGTTGCCCGCAGGCGGCGGCCTTGAGGGTTTCAATAAAACTCACCGGGCCGCTGGTGCGGATCACCCCGAGGCGGCGGAACAGGCTGTCGTAGAGTGCATCGGAGCCGGACAGCGAGCTGGTATGACTCAAGGCCAGCTCGGCACCGATCTGCGACACGCCGGTCTTCAGCGCCACGATCGGGATGCCCTTTTCCAGGGCCTTGTGCGCCGCGCGGGCAAAGCCCGGTACGTTCTTCAGGCCTTCCAGGTGCAGGCCGATGGCGGTCACCCGTGGATCGTCGAGCAGCACGTCCATCAGCTCGGCCACGCCCAGTTGCGCCTGGTTGCCCACCGAAGCCATGTAGGCCACCGGCAGCGAGCGGTCGCTCATCGACAGGTTGTAGGCGAAGTTGCCGCTCTGGGTCAGCACTGCCACGCCCCGCTCCACCTGGCGCCCGCCATGGGCCACCGGCCACAGCGCGGCGCCGTGCAGGTAATCGAGCAGGCCGTAGCAGTTGGGTCCGAGCAGGGCCATGTGGCCGGCGGCATCTAGCAATTGCCGTTGCAGTTGCTGGCCTTCCTCGCCGGTCTCGGCGAAGCCCGAGGCGTAGCAGATCACCCCGCCAGCGCCCCGCGCCGCCAGTTCGGCGACGCTGAGCAGGGTCAGCTCGCGGTTGGTGGCGATGAACACCGCATCCGGTGCGCATGGCAGGTCCGCCACGCTGGCCACGCACGGCACACCATCGATGCTCTCGTGCTGCGGATTGACCAGCCACATCTCACCGGCAAAACCGCCCTCGGCACAACGGCGCAGGGCCCGGGCCATGCTGCGCCCGCCGATGAAGGCCAGGTGCCGGGGCGCCAGCAGACGCTTGAGGTTGTCACGAATGGATTGCGACATGGGACGTCTCCTGGCCGCTCAGCGCAGCAATGGCCGCAGCAGCTCGCGGGAAATGATATGGCGCTGGATTTCCGAGGTGCCTTCCCAGATCCGCTCGATCCGCGCATTGCGCCAGATGCGTTCCACCGGTCCCTCGTCCATCAGGCCCATGCCGCCGAAGATCTGCACCGCCTCGTCGGCCACCTTGCCCAGCACTTCGCTGGCGAACAGCTTGGCCATGCCGGCCTCGCCGTCGCTCATGCTGCCCTGGTCCATCTTCCAGGCGGTGTGCAGGGTCAGCAGTTCGGCAGCGCGGATCTGCGTGGCCATGTCGGCCAGCTTGAACGACACCCCCTGGTAGCTGCCGATGGCCTGGCCGAACTGCTTGCGGTCCGCCGCCCATTGCAGCGACAGGTCCATGGCGCGCTGGGCCTGGCCGACACAGTTGGCGGCGACCATCACCCGCCCGGCGGTGAGCCAGGCGTTGGCCACTTCCCAGCCCTTGTCCACTTCGCCGAGGACCTTGCTCGCCGGCACGCGGCAGTCGTCGAAGAACAGCTCGTAGGTGTGGTAGCCACGGTTGCTCACGCATTTCGGCCCACGGCGCACGGTCATGCCCGGGGTACCGCGGTCGACCAGGAAGGCGGTCACCGCATTGCGCTTGCGCCCGTTGTGCTCGTAGCTGTCGGTGACGGCGAAGACGATGGCGAAGTCGGCATGCCCGGCATGGCTGATGAAGTGCTTGCTGCCATTGATGACGAAGTCGTCGCCCTCGCGCACCGCGCGGGTCTTGATCGCGTTGGCATCGGAGCCGGCGCCCGGCTCGGTGAGGGCGAAGCAGTCGGTCTTCTCGCCCTGCACGCAGGGAATCAGGTAGTCGTCGATCTGCTGGCCCTTGCAGGCCATAAGAATCTTCGACGGCCGCGCGACGAACACATGCAGCGCCCAGGAAACCTTGGACAGCTCGCGCTCGACCAGGGCCTGGGACAGGTAATCGAGGCCGCCACCACCGACTTCCTCGGGCATGTTGAAGGCGTAGAAACCGGCAGCGATGGCCTTGCCACGGATCTGCGCGGCCAGCTCCGGCGACACTGCATCGGCGCGGTCCACTTCTTCCTCATGGGGCAACAGTTCGCGGGTGACGAAGGTACGCACAGCATCGACCAACATTTCTTGTTCTTGGGTCAGTTGGAAATTCATTGCGAAACGTCCTTAAGAAATTACTGCAACTTGTTCATTTACCTACAAATACAGGCGCACGACGCTCAACCGAGGCACGCAGTGCTTCGGCGCCATCCTCGCTGCGCCCGCAGAGCAATCCGGCAGCCAGTTCCTCGCGCAGTTGCTCGGCCAGGGTGCGCTGGGCGCCGTCGCGGATCAGGCGCTTGGTCTGGGCGTAGGCGAAGGTCGGGCCCTGGGCCAGACGCGTGGCCAGGTCGGCCACGGTGCTGGCCAGTTGTTCATCGGCCACCACTTCGCTGACCAGGCCGGCAGCCAGGGCGCACTCGGCCCCCCAGAGTTCGTCGAGGAACAACAGGCGCTTGGCCTGCTCGGCGCCGATCAGCCGCGGCAGATGCCAACTGGCACCGGCGTCGGGGCTGTAGGCCATGGTCGTGTAGCCGGCCTTGAAACGCGCCGAGGCAGCGGCCACACGCAGGTCGCAGCACAGCGCCAGGTCCATGCCGCCGCCTACCGCCGTGCCGTTGACGGCGGCGATGGTCGGCTTGTCGAGGCTGTGCAGGCGTTGCATCAGGGCGTGGGCGTTCTCGGTCCAGCCGTAGCTCTCCAGCACGCCACGGGCCTCGGCATCCGCCCACTCGGCGAGGTCGGCGCCGGCACAGAAACTGCGGCCGCTGCCGGTCAGCACCACCACGCGCACGGCAGGATCGCTGTTGAAAGCGTCGAGCAAGGCATGCAGTTGCTTGAGGGTGGGGATATCCAGGGCATTGCGCTGCTCGGGACGGTTGAGGGTGATGTGCGCGATACCGGCTTCGACGTGGCTCGACAGGCTGGTCATGGAAGGCCTCGGTTTTTGTTGGGGTTGGGTGAGGTATGGAGGAGATGCTAAACGAGCGTTCAACAAGACGGCAATCGGGCTGAATTACTGATGTAACAGGTGAAATAAGTCACCTATTTATCTGTTTTTATTAGGTTTTTATTTGAGTTAAAGGAATTTCTGAAGTGTGACTGTTACAACTTTGCACAACTCGGAAGGGAGGTTGCTTTTAATGGCCTCATCGCCGGCAACGCCGGCTCCCACAGGAACCGCGTGCGCCGCTGAACCTGTGGGAGCCGGCGTTGCCGGCGATGAGGCCATTGAAGGCAATGAAGATCAGACCCCCGGCGCACTAGGCAGGAACGCTCCCTGCCGCTTGCGATTCACCAGGAAGTAGGTGGCATAGCACACCGCGATAAAGCCGAAGCCCCAGTACAGCGAAGGCCGCTGGGTTTCATCCAGCGCCAGGAACACGAACAGCGAACTGCACAGGGTGATGCACAGCAGCGGCACCAACGGATACAGCGGCGCGCGGTACTTGAGGTCTTCCAGCTTGCCGCCTTCACGCAGGAACGCCTTGCGGAAACGGTACTGGGCCAGGGCGATGACGATCCAGGTGACGGTACCGGACATGCCGCTCACCGCCATCAGCACCATGAACAGGGTGTCGGCGGCAACGAAACTGGTCATCAGCGAGATCAGCGCAAAGCACAGGGTGATGCACAGCGCCCGCAGCGGCACGCCGCGACTGCTCAGGGTCGACAGCCCGCGCGGCGCCATGCCGCTCTTGGACATGGCCCAGAGGATCCGCGTCGAGGCGTACAGCCCGGAGTTACCCACCGAGAGAATCGCCGTGAGGATCACGAAGTTCATCAGGTCGGCGGCGAAGGGAATGCCGACCATGTCGAACACCTGCACGAACGGGCTTTCCATCAACCCGGCCTGCTGCCAGGGGACGATCGCCGAGAGCACCAGGATCGCCAGCACGTAGAAGATCAACACGCGGAACACCACGTTGCGCACGGCGCGGGGAATGCTTTTCTCCGGCTGGTCGGTCTCACCGGCCGCCACCCCCATGATTTCGCAGCCCTGGAAGGCGTAGACCACGGTCATCATCACCGCGAACACCGCCGACAGGCCATTGGGGAACAGCGAGTCGCCGATCAGGTTGTCCAGCCCCGGCGCCGGCGCACCGCTGGACAGCGGGATACCGCCGAACATCACCAGCAGGCCGACCACGATAAAGCCAAGGATGGCCGCCACCTTGATCCCCGAGAACCAGTACTCCGCCTCGCCGAAGGCCCGGGTGGCCAGGGCGTTGAGGCCGAACAGGACCACCACGAACAGCGCCGACCAGTACCAGATCGGCACCTCGGGGAACCAGCGGGTCATCAGCATGCCGGCGGCGGTGAACTCCAGGCCGACGGTGGTGGCCCAGCTCATCCAGTACACCCAGCCGATCATGAAGCCGGTGGCCGGTCCGATATAGCGCGTGGCGTGGGCCTGGAACGAGCCCGACACCGGCATCTGCACCGACAGCTCGCCGAGGCAGACCATCACCAGGTACATCAGCAGGCCGGCCACCAGGTAGGCCAGTACCGCGCCCATCGGTCCGCCCTGGTTGATGGTCACCCCCGAGCCCATGAACAGCCCGGTGCCGATCACCCCGCCGAGGGACAGCATGAAGATATGCCGGCTCTTCAGCGCGCGGGTCAGGTGGATGCCCTTGCGTTCGGTGGTTTCAGTCATTGCGGCCACCTCGCGGCGAGGTGGCTGGGACGTTCGAATCAGCTTTACGGCCTTTCATTATTGTTATCTCCAATAAGCCTGACGGACCGCGCCTTGCACGGTTGCCGTCGATTATTGGAAAGGGATGTAAGGCGCCGTTGTCGGCCAGGATCGAAGATGTAAAAAGTCGTAAGTTTTTTGTACGTCAGCCCTGGATCAGCTGTTCCAGGGTGGCGCGGGCCTGTTCCAGTTGCTGCTGCAGGGGCTCGCCCAGTGCGCTCAGGGCCTCGCTGTCGTGGGCGCGGGCAGCGCTTTCCAGTTCGCCCAACACTGCGGCCAGCCCACGGAAGCCCAAGGAGTCGCTGCTGCCCGCCAGACGGTGGGCCTGATGGGCGACTTCCGCACAATCACCGGCCTGCAGGGCTTCGCTCAGGGCCGGATAGAACTGCTCCAGCGACTGACGCAACACGCCGAGCAGGCCCTGGACCTTTTGCTCGCCCAGCAAGGCGCGATGGGTGTGCAACAGCGACCAGTCCATCTGCGCGGTCGACTGCTCCCCCGGCTGTTCTGCCGCACAGGTCAGGGCCTTGCGCAGCGCTTCCAGGCGGATCGGCTTGGCCAGTACGCCTTGCATGCCGGCCTCCAGGTAGCCCGACACCTGCGCCGGCTGCACCCCGGCGGTCAGGGCCAGGATGCGCACCTCGCGATTCGGCCCCGACGTGGCGCGAATCCGCCGGCACAGGTCGACCCCGCTCATGCCCGGCAGGTGCACGTCCAGCAGGATCAGATCGAATCGCTGCTGCGCGCAGACCGCCAGGGCCTGTCCGGCCTCTTCGGCAAAGCTGACCCGGTGGCCGTCGCGCTCCAGCAGCCCGGCGGCGACCTCGCGGTTCAGGGCCATGTCCTCCACCACCAGGATCTCAAGACGCTCAATTGGCAACGCTGCGGCCACGCTGGCGACGTCGCTGCCCGTGAGCACATCCAGTTCGAACCAGAAGCAACTACCCTGCCCCTCGACGCTGTCCACGCCGATCCGCCCGCCCAGCCGCTGGACCAGGTGCCGGCAGATGGCGAGGCCCAGCCCGGTGCCGCCATAGCGCCGCGCCACCGCCTCGCTGGCCTGGGTGAAGCGCTCGAAGATCCGTGCCTGCACCTCGGGGGCGATGCCGATGCCGTCGTCGCTGACCGTCACCCGCAGGCGCTGTGCGCCGGGCAGATCGTCGAGCACCTGCAACTCCAGGGTCACCTCGCCGCCTTCGGTGAACTTGATCGCATTGGCCAGCAGGTTGCTCAGCACCTGGCGCAGGTACTGTTCGGCGCCGCGCTGGCGTTCGGCCAGGCGCGGATCCAGATGCAGCACCAGTTGATCGTGATTGGCCGCAGCCTTGGGCTCCAGCAGGGTCATCACTTCCCGGCACAACTGGCGCAGGGAGAAGTCCACCTGCTCCGGGTGGCTTTCGCCCTCTTCCAGGCGGGCGAAATAGAGCACCTCGTCAAGAATCGCCAGCAGCCCCTCGCCCGCCTTGTGCAGGGCCTGCAGACGCTGCCGGTCACGGCCCTCGGACAACGCACCGCGCAGCAGTTCGGCCATGCCGAGGATGCCGTTGAGCGGCGTGCGCAGTTCATGGCTCATGGTCGCCAGAAAACGCGACTTGGCCAGGTTGGCCGCTTCGGCATCGTCCTTGGCCCGGGCCAGGCTGGCGGTGCGCCGCTCGACCATGGCCTGGAGTTCGTCGCGCTTGTCCTGCAGGTCCAGGCGGTCGCGCTCGCGGCGCTCGATATCACTGAGGATGGCCCGGCGCATGTCGTCGAGGGCATGGGCCACGGTATCGATTTCGTCGTTGCTGGAGCGGCGATCAAGGCGCAGCGGCTCCTGCCAGCGTCCGGCCCCGACCCGCCGGGCGAATTCGGCCATGACCTGCAGGTGGCGGGTCACCAAGCGATAGAACAGCCCCGACAACACCACGGCCAGCCCGCAGAGAAACACCCCCATCCACAGCAGGCTGGTCAGCCCGGTAGCGAACAGCCGGCGATGCACGGCGCCCAGGTCGATGCTGACTTCCAGCTCGCCCAGGTGCCGCAGCGGCCCTGACGGTGGCTGGTAGTCGAGGGCGAAGCGTTCGATACGCAGCGGCCCCCGGGGCTCGGCGTCGCCGCGCAGCAGGTTGAAATCGGCGCTGCTCAAACGCACCCGGGCCACGTCGGAGAAGTCCACCAGGCCGCGCAACTGGGTGTTCAACTGCGCCTCGTCGAGGTCCCACAGGCTGCGCTCCAGGCTGGCCAGGTAGCCGACCCGGATCAGTGCCATACGCGAGTCGATATCGCGCATTTCCCGGCGGTATTCGAAATACAACTGCAACGAACTGGCCAGCACCGTGAAGCACAGGCTGAACAGCAGGATGTACAGCAGCAGCCGACGCAGCAGGCCGTCAGCACGCCAGCGGATCATGGCGCGTCCCCCGGCAGGCGCATCATGTCGCGGTAGGTCACTTCGCTCTGCTCCAGCCAGCGCTGGATGTCCCCGGCAGCAGCCATGGCTTCGAGTTCGCGGTCGATATCGGCCATGCGCGCACTCAACGGCGAGCGCCGCGACACCGCGACGCGCAGGTAATCCACGCTGAGGGCCTGGGGCAGCGCAACGATATCCGCGGCCCCCGGCAGGCTCTCGACAAACAGCTCGCCGGTGCGGCGCTCCTGGACCACGAAGTCGATCCGCCCGCGAATCAGCTTGCCGAAGTTCTGCCGGCTGGATGATACCCATTCGATGTTCTGGTGGCGGGCGACGAAGCGGTCGAAGGCCTGGCCGTAGCTCTCGCCGAACAACAGGCCGCCGCGGTAATTGGCCAGGTCGTCGAGGCGCTCGAAGCGCAGCGGGCGCTGGCGATTGACGAACACCGCCACCTCCTCGCGCATGACCGGCGCGCGGGAAAAGCGCATGCCGATATCCCGCTGGTCGCTGTCATAGGCCAGCACCACGTCCACCCGTCCCTCGGCGGCATCCAGCAGGCAGCGCTTCCAGTTGCCCAGCACGACGATCTCCACCTCGTAGCCCAGGCGGCGGAACAGCTCGCGCACCACGGTCGGCGCCACCCCGCGCACCTGGCGGCCGTCGCTCCAGGACACCGGCGGGTACACCGGGTAATCGCAATAGCGCACCGGCTCCGCGGCCTGAACGGCCGGGCCGCACAGCAGCAGGAACACGGCCAGCCAGCGGCAGCACATGGCGCTCAGGCCGCCACGCTGGCGGTGAACAGGTAGCCGGTGCCATGGATGGTGATGATCAGCTGCGGCTCGGCCGGGTCGTCGTGAAGCTTGCGTCGCAGGCGACCGACCAAAACGTCGATAGAGCGGTCGTTGGGCAGCCATTCGCGGTTGCGGATCTGATCCATCAACTGGTCGCGGGTCAGGGTGTGGCCGCTGTTGCGCAGGAACACGCTGAGCAACTGGAACTCGCCATGGGTCAGCAGGGTTTCGCCGCCCTGGGGGTCGATCAGACGACGGCGGTCGCTGTCCAGGGCCCAGTCGGCGAACTGCTTGAGGGTGTGCTGGCTGGTCGCCGCAGGCTGGACCGCCTGGGCACAGCGCACCCGGCGTACCAGGTTCTTGGCGCGGGAGACCAGTTCGCGGGGATTGAGGGGCTTGATCACATAGTCGTCGGCGCCGCATTCGAGGCCGACGATGCGGTCGATGTCGTCATTGCGTCCGGTGATCAGGATGATCCCGACCTCGGAGCGCACCCGCAGTTCGCGGGTCAGGGTCAGGCCATCCTTGCCCGGCAGGCGGATGTCCAGCAGCACCAGGTCGACCGCCTGGCGGGCGAGAAAGGCCTCGGCACCTTCGGCGGTATCGGCACAGTGGACGTCATAGCCTTCCTGGGACAGGTAGGCGTGCAGCAGGTCGCGAATCAGCGGATCGTCGTCGACGATCAGTACCCGAGGCGTCATTGCGCTGGTCTCTTGTTATGTCTGTAGGACTTTTCACACGCGAACGCAGCGTACCCGCTGTTGAACAGACGATCAACTAGCTTTCCGGCAAGGTGAATCGTCGCCGTCCTCCGGCTTGCAGGCCGTCGACCCAGGCTTCGCAGATCTGCACGCCCTGTTCCGGGGTGAAGGTCCCGGGGTTGAGTCCGGACTCCAGCCACAAGCCATCGAGCAAGGCGCTCAGGCTGATGGCCGCGAGATCGGCGTCGAAGCGCTCCCAGCCCTCCTCCCTGGCCAGTTCACCGAGGGCGCGGCCGAGGGTATTGCGGTACTCGCCGTAGGAATGGTCGTGCACCTGGTTGATCGCTTCGGCGGTCTTCACCGCGCCCCAGAACGCCAGCCAGGCGTCGAGCAGTTGCGGATCGAGCAGCTCTTCGCAGAAGGACGCGCGGAAGAACGCCGACAGGCGCTCCCGGGCGTTTGGCGCCGCCCGGTCCATGGCTTCACGGAGCAGACCCATGACCCGCCCGGTCACCGCCAGATAGGCCTCGGCCACCAGTTCGTCCTTGCCCGAATAGTGATGGCTGATCAGTCCCACCGAGACCCCCGCCTCGGCGGAAATCTTGCGGATCGACGCGCCCTGGAAGCCATGGCGCTTGAGGCAGGCCAGGGTCGCCTCCACCAGATTGGCCTTGCGTGCCTCGGGGAGCATTCGTTGGTAGCGGGCTTCCTGGTTCATCGACACTCTCGTTTTGTTGTTCTGTTGGACTGAACGACTGTACAGCAAGGCGAACCCCGTGATAAACCTCGCCGGGCCAATGCCCCCGACAATCACAAAAAGCGGCTGCCATGACTGACCTGATTCTGCAAAGCCTCGACCAGGGCCTGCTGACCCTGACCTTCAACCGTCCCGACAAGCTCAATGCCCTGAATGCCGCCATGTATAGCCAGCTTGGCGAGTTGCTGACGGCCGCCGACAGCGACCCGCGGATCGAGGTGATCCTGATTACCGGTGGCGTAAACTTCTTCAGCGCAGGCAATGACTTGCATGATTTTCTTGATAACCCACCTGAAGATGGCGAGCACCCGGTTTTTCGCCTGATGCGGGTGGTGCTCGGGCTGGCCAAGCCGCTGATCGCGGCGGTCAATGGGCCGGCCATCGGTATCGGCACAACGCTGCTGCTGCATTGCGACCAGGTGGTGGTGTCCCGGGGCGCGAAGTTGCGCATGCCGTTCGCGCCGTTGGGGCTATGTCCGGAGTTCGGCTCCAGCCTGCTGTTGCCGCGCCTGCTCGGGCACCAGCGGGCGGCGCGCCTGTTGCTGGCCAACGAGCTGCTGAATGGCGAACAGGCGGTCGACTGGGGGCTTGCCAGCGAAGTGCATGATGACGGCGAAGCCTGCCTGCAAGCCGCCCAGGCGCTGGCCAGGCGCTTGCAGCGGATGCCGCAGGAGGCGTTGCGGATCAGCAAGCAACTGCTCAAGGCCGGGGATCGCGAAGAACTGGCAGCGGTGATCGAGCGGGAGAGCCTGCTCTTTATCGAGCGGCTGCGCACAACCGAGGCACGGGCGGCGTTGCAGGCGCTGGTTCAGCGCTGACTGTTCCGGCCTCATCGCCGGCAACGCCGGCTCCCACAAGGTCCGCATACACCGCAGAACCCTGTGGGAGCTGGCTTGCCAGCGATGAGCATGGGTATCTACACATCTTTGGCGAGGTGCAACACGGACCCTGTGGGAGCGGCTGTTAGCCGCGATTGGGCGCGAAGCGGCCATAAAACCGGTGACCTCGGTGTGTCAGAAAGACTTGGGACTCAGGTTTTACGACGGCTTCGCCGCCGATCGCGGCTAACAGCCCCACAAGGTCGGCAGTGCACCTGACAGAGATGTGTAGATACCTATGCAGCGATGAGGCCATCAGCAACAACAAATCAATACCGACCCGGGAACAACACGGAGCGCGCCTGCACCGAAGGCAACACACACTCCACCCGATGCCCGCATCCCGGCACCACCACCAATCGCCTTTGCAGCTTGAGCACCTCCCGCTCGTAAGCCACATACCCCAAGCCCCGCTGCAACCTGAATGGCCCTTGCAGCATGGCGGCACAGGACTTGTCGAGGATCGGATAGAACGCGTCCCTCCCCGCGTTGCTGTCCTGCGCCCCTTCCAGGTAGTCCACCTGCGCCGCCGCATAACGTGCCCGGGCCTGCGCCGCATTCCCCGGCAGCCACGCCGGCAGCGCATCGGTGCCGTACTTCCAGCGGTTGTACCCCGGGCATTCGTCATCCGGCATCGCCGTGACGAAGCCATCCCCCTGCGCCAGCGGCCGCACCGGATCGAAATACAGCCAGCTCCCCGGATCGGCGATCACATAACGCACTTCGATCCCCGCCGGCGGTTCGGCGGCGAAACCGATGCTGTGCTGCAACATCTGCGCCCCGGCGGAAAATCCGGCCAGGGTCACGCTGCGCACATTGGGATAGCGCCCGACCAACTCCACGACCAGCGCATCCAGCGCAGCGAAGGCGCTGATCGGATGCGCCCCCAGTGACGGCTCGCCCGCCAGCCAGCTGGCACAGGTCCACAATGCGTCGCCCGCCTCCGCCGTCGGCACGCCGGGGGAGCTGCAATGCCGCGCATCCTCGACCTGATACAGCGGCGCCACCACCAGGGTGTCCTGCAAGCGCCCCGCTGCCCGGGCCGCCTGCACGCCGGCGGCGAAACTGCGATCGGCATCGCGGGGGTGGCCATGCATCACCAGCAGCACCGAAGTCACGCCAGCATCACGCGCCTGACGCGAGCTGTAGTAGTGCAGGGTTCCCGCTTGGTTCGGCAGTTCGAACGCTCGCAGATCGGTAGCGCAAGCACCACCGGCGACGGTCAGCAGCATCAGCAACAGGCAAGCAGCACATTTCATCTGGAGTCTCTTGTTGTCATTTGAACGACGCTATATTCGGGTTCATATTCGCAAGCAGGCTAATTAGTTGGCTTGATTGAACCGACTGAACAATAGCCGTGCCAGAACAACAACATGAGATTTATTTAATAATTCCTCCCCAGGCAACTTTCTAAATGCCTGATTAAGTTTATTTCACCAAAACCACCCTTCTGTTTAATTGCCAGGCCCGGGTTCGCCGGAGATCATGACGCCCCCTTGCCGTTAGCGTGCAAGGCAGGTTTCACAAGGCATGCAGCCCATCCTCCGCGCTCGAAGAAGAGCACGGCGGCCTGCCCTGTGCCGCCCGAAAGTTCGCTGTCATCGACAACCCAGGTTAATCCAGAAGTTCCGGCACGAGGCCTTGAAACATGGGTAACCCACTCTTTGCAGGACACCTGTGACTATGCAAGCCGCTCCTACCGCTATTGAACAACGCATTCTGCTGACCGGCGCCACCGGTTTTCTCGGCGGTGCGGTGACCGCGCAATTGCTTGCCGAAGGCCATGGCGACAACCTGGCATTCCTGGTGCGTGCCGAGAGCCGCGAACAAGGCCTTCAGCGCTTGCGCGACAACCTGCGCCAGCACGGCGTCGGCGAGTGCGCCAGCCAGGCCCTGCACGCCGAGCAGATCATCTGCGGCGACTTTCTCGACACCACCTGGCTGCCCAGGGAAACCCCGCGCCTGATGCAGATCGAGCGAGTGATCAACTGCGCCGCCGTGGCCTCGTTCTCGAAGAACCCGACCATCTGGCCGGTCAATGTCGAAGGCACCTTCGCCTTCGCCGAAGTAATGAGCCGCTCCAAGCGCCTCAAGCGCTTCCTCCACGTCGGCACCGCCATGTGCTGCGGACCGCAACTGGAATCGCCGATCAGCGAGTCGTGGAGCTTCCCCGACGGCGAGGAGCAACTGGTGGACTACACCGCCTCCAAGGCGGAAATCGAACGGCGCATGAGCCAGGACCTGCCGGGCCTGCCGCTGGTAGTGGCGCGACCGTCGATCGTGGTCGGCCATCGCACCCTGGGTTGCCAGGCCTCGGGCAGCATCTTCTGGGTGTTCCGCATGGGCTTCGCCCTGGAGAGCTTCACCTGCGGGCTCGACGAGCAGATCGATGTGATCCCGGTGGACTACTGCGCCGAAGCCCTGATCGGCCTGGCCCTGAAACCCGGTTTGCGCCACAACCTCTACCACATCTCCGCCGGGCATCACGCCGCCTGCACCTTTGCCGAGATCGATGCCGCGTTCGCCTCGGCCAATGGCGCAGCGCCCGTGGGCGCGCGCTATCGCAAGATCGGCGTGGACGACCTGAAGGAGCTGGCCGGCAGCTTCGAAGCCCGGATCGGCCCGGCCAACCCGCGCCTGGTCCTGCGCGCCCTGCGCCTGTACAGCGGCTTCGCCGACCTAAACTACCTGTTCGACAACAGCCGCCTGCTCGAAGAAGGCATCGCCCTGCCGCCGCGCTTCACCGATTACCTCGACGTCTGTGTCCGATCCTCCAGCGGGGTCAGTATCGCCACGCAAATGCAATGGGATTTCAAATAGTTAGCCTTTCGGCTGATTCCCACGGCCAGCGGATGAATTCCACTGGCCGCTGCGGTACCCTCAGCGGCGAATTCCGCCAGGTATCCCCCGATCTTGAACACCCAAGCACTGACACCCCGTGAGGCCTACCAGATTCTTCGCGACATCGCCCAGGGCATCCGCCCGATGCGGCGGATCGGCGAGCAGGGCTGGAGCGATGTCCGCAATGGACTGCTGACCGTGGAAGTGGATGGCTGGGTCTTCACCCTCTACAACGACGGCGATGCCCTCGGGCATTGCGACCGCTGCTACAGCCCGGAAGGCGCCGCCTACATCTTCGATGCCGGCCACCCCTATGGCACCAACCCGGTGGAGTTCATGAGCCAGTGGGAGCGCCAGCAGGTCGAGGGGATGTTGCAGGTGCTCTGACCTGTTCTGACTTCAAGACCTCATCGTCGGCAACGCCGACTCCCACAGGAATTCGGCCAGCCGCAGGATCCAGGCCAGAACAGAAAATTCTGGTTACAACTCTTTTTTGACATCTCCTTCACTCGCCCCGAACAGCCCCACGCCTAGATTGCCGGCATTCCCGTTGTGCTTGTCGGAGCGACACTCATGCTGCAAGGCGTATTCGAAACTACCGCGATCCCTTCCCGTCCCAAGCGACGTCGTTCACTCGCGAAAAAACTCCTGATCCCGGGCCTTTGCGCCCTTCTGCTTCTGGCCGCGCTCGCCACGTGGCTTTCCACGAGGACCTATGTCATGAGCCTGGGTAACGAGCAGCAGATGCTCGACAGCGGGGTTTATGCCGACTGGGCCAAGGGCAAGGTGATCGTGCTGATCCGCCATGCCGAACGCTGCGATCGCTCCGACAACCCCTGCCTCGGTGATCCGTCCGGCATCACCATCGAAGGCAGCCAGGCTGCCATCGACGTCGGCAATGGCCTGCAGCGCCTGGGCCTGGACAACAGCGAGGTGCTGACCAGCCCGAAATACCGGACCCGGCAGACCGCGCACTTCATCTTCGGCAAGGACGTCGCCAGCCGCGACTGGATCGGCGAGTGCGACCACGACTTCGGCCGCACGGCCATGCACAACAAGCATCCCGGGGTGAACCTGATACTGGTCACCCATAGCGGTTGCATCGACCAGGTCGAGCGGCAGCTCAAGGTCCCCGGTGGCGAACGCTCAAGTGACTACGCCAGCGCCCTGTTCGTGTCGATGAACAGCGAAGGCAAGGCGCGGATCCTCGGCCAGGTGAATGCCAGCGAATGGCGCAACATCGTCGCCAGCGCGGGGAATTGAGGATGTCGGGGACTTCACGAAAGGATTTCTACCTGGTCAACCTGGGCGTGCCGTTACTGCTGGCCGCGGCCGTCTTCCTGCTCTTCGACCTGACCCGCCTGGACCGCATGATCAGCGACTTGCTGTATGACCCGGCCACCCGCCAGTTCGTCCTGCAGCACAGCCAACTGTTCGAAAAGCTCACCCACAAGTGGCCACGGATCCTGCCGGACTGGACCGGCGAACTGGCGATCATCGGCTCTCTGCTGTCGTTTCTCTGGCCGCTGGCGGCCAAGCGCCCATGGGCGGTCAGCCTGCTGGACAACGCTCGCATCGCCCCGCTGCTGCGCTTCACCGCGCGGTACCGGCGCGACCTGTTGTTCGTGGTGGCAGCCTTTGCCCTGAGCACCACGCTCATCCATTACCTGAAGAGTCACACCGGCGTGTACTGCCCGGTGGAAACCACCCTGTATGGCGGCACGCAGCCGCACCTGGAGTGGTTCGGCAACTTCAGCCTGTTCGACAAGGCCGGTCCCGGTCGCTGCTGGCCGGGTGGTCACGCCTCCAGCGGCTTCACCCTGCTGGCGCTGTACTTCGTCGCCCTGCGCCACCGCTGGCCCCACGCACGCAAGCTGCTGGTGGCGATCCTGGTCATCGGTACGCTCTACGGCACCACCCGCGTGCTGCAGGGCTGGCACTACATGTCGCACACCTTCTGGGCAGGGATCGTGGTCTGGCTGGCGAGCTGGGGGATGGCGCTGCTGTTCTATGGGCGGACGGCATTGCAAGGCCAACATGGTTTAAACCGTCAGCCGACCGGGGTAAGCTCTGGCGCTCTAGTGCAAGCTTTCCAGGGCAGCGACCATGACCAGACCGCTCCTCCTGCTGCTGGCCGTCACGGCCCTCAGCCAGACCGCGCAGGCCCAGCAGATCCAGCGCCAACTGGGTGATTTCGACTTTCGCCTGGGCACGTCCAGCAGCCGCAGCATGGCCCAGGGGCTGATCTCTCCCAGCCCCATGGGCGCCTTTCATGGCGGCCTGGATATCAGCCACGCCAACGGCTGGTACTTCGGCCAGTACGCGCCGAGCATGGGCCTTACGGAAAACTCCACCCTGCGCCTGGACAGCTACCTGGGCACCCAGCAGCGCTTCAACGACAGCCTTGGCTACGAGGTCGGGTTGATCCACTACAGCCAGCCGAACGTTGCCGGCAACGACAGCTACGCCCTGTATGGCGGCCTGTCGATCCTCGGCAGCCGCTTCGGCGGTGCCCTGCGCAACAACCCCGACAACCGCACCGGCACCCTGTTCGCCGACCTCGGTCAACTGCCGCTGCTGGACGCCGGAATCACCCTCAAGCTCGCCCACCATCAATTGGGCACGCCTTTCACCATCGGCGACGGCAGCCAGGTAGAGCGCTTCAGCGACTGGTCGTTACAGCTGTCGCGGCCCTGGCTGGGCCTGGACCTCGACCTGATCTACAGCAGCTCGGACCTGAGCGGCGATGGCTGCGCGGCCTATGCGGGGATCAACGCCTATTGCGACAGCATGATCACCTTCAAGGCCCAGCGCAGTTTCTTCTGATCAGCCGGCCACGGTCTCGTAGGACACCACCCGATCCCGCCCGCCCTGCTTGGCCTGGTACATCGCCTGGTCGGCCTGGCGCAGCAGGTGCTGGTAGTCCGGATGGCCGCTGTAGGTGGCCACGCCGATGCTGACGCTGACCCGGTGCTTGCGGCCCTCGGTGAGGTTGAATCTTTCCTCGCCGATCTTGCGCCGCAGCTTTTCCGCGACCTTCAGTGCATTGGTGTTGTTGATGTCGACCAGGATCATCAGGAACTCCTCGCCGCCCATGCGGAACACGTAGTCCCCGGCGCGGCTGTGGCTGCTGAGGATTTCCGCGGTCTGCTGGAGGATCAGGTCGCCGGCATCATGGCCGAAGTTGTCGTTGATCGACTTGAAATGGTCGATGTCCACCGCCAGCACCGAGAAGCTCTGCCCGGTTTTCTGGGCGATGTTGATCTCGTTGCCGATCACCACCGGCAGGAACTTGCGGTTGAGCATGCGGGTCAGCACGTCACGCCCGCTTTCCAGCTCGTTGGCGCTGGTGAACAGGCTGTCGAGGTTGAACATCAGGCTTTTGCTCTGGTCGCGGATTTCCCGCAGCAGGCTCATGCGTGCGGCTTCGTCGCCCTTGGCGGCGAGGAATTGCGGCAGCAGCTCATCGTCCATATGGCGGATGACCGCGAGGATCTGCTCGCTTTCCTTGGTGTTCTGGAAGGCATAGGCGCCCTTGTGGCGGAACCACAGGCCGAATTCCGAGGCGGCCAGGCGCGGCAGGTTGACCCCGCTGGAGCCCATGGCCAGGTCGAACATCAGGCCGTTTTCCCAATCGAGCAAGGCACCACGTTGGCGCTCGCGCTCGGTGGTGATGTTCTGCAGCACCGAGAACAACCGGTAGCCTTCTTCGTTGCGCGAGTTGCGGTCGTGGGAGCGGCTGTAGGCGTGGCTCATGATTTCCATGGCCAGGTCCATGGTTTCGCTGGACAGGCGCAGGATCTGCGCATGGGCCTCGGCGTCCCAGCCCTGCTCGACGATCAACTGGAACAGTTGCTTCTTCAGGCAGCGCGCGCCGCTGAGCACTAGGTGCAACGGCACATCGATCCGCGCATGCACCTCGCCCACCTGCTTCTGCAGGGCCACCAGGGGCAGGAAATCGTCCCCGGCGCTGGCCGAATAGACCTTGACCAGCCAGGCCTGCATCGAACTGCCGAGGCGGCTTTTGACTTCTTCGTGGGAGAGGATCAGCGAGGCGTTGGGGTCCGCCAGCATCTGTTCGTAGAAGCGCGCGGCAAGGCTGGCCTTGTGGGTCTCGACCAGGTGCTTCAAGGCTTGGGTCAGCGCCGGGGGAAACTGCGCGACCATGGTGTGCCATTCCCTGGCTTGTATTTCTGGAGAAACGCTTGGCATGTCTGGCCTATTTTCAGTTCAGCAGAAAGCGTGACGCCCCTGCACGTGGGCAGGGGCGTCCAGTACCGGGCGAGGCAGGCTGCACTCGCCCGGGGCGCATTCTATTGCACGTTGCAGCGGAAAGTCTTTCCGCCGGGGATCAGCGCCCCTGGTGCAGGCAGCAACGACGCGGCCCGGCCTCGGCCTCGACGCGCTGCTCCTCACTCACTGCTTCGCGCCACCAGCGCTTGCCCGGATGTGGCGCATGCAGGTCGAAACGCTCGCCCATGCCCGGGGTGGTGACCCGCACGCCCTGCTCGGCGGCATGCGCCAGCACGGTTTCGAACGGCTCGTACCAGGCGTGCATGGCCAGGTCGAAGGTGCCGTTGTGGATCGGCAGCAGCCAGCGCCCGCCGAGGTCCAGGTGGGCCTGCACGGTTTGCTGCGGATGCATGTGCACATAGGGCCAGTGTTCGTTCCAGGCACCGGTTTCCATCAGGGTCAGGTCGAACGGCCCGAAGCGTCGGCCGATCTCGGCGAAGCCGTCGAAATAGCCGGTGTCGCCACTGAAGAAGATCTTCATGTCCGGCGCCTCGATCACCCAGGAACACCACAGGGTGCGGTTGCCGTCGCGCAGGCCGCGCCCGGAAAAATGCTGGGCCGGGGTGGCGGTCAGGCGCAGGCCGCCAGCGTCGATGCCTTGCCACCAGTCGAACTGACGGACTTTGTCCGCCGGCACGCCCCAGGCCAGCAAGCGGTCGCCCACGCCCAGCGGGGTGACGAACAGCTCGACCTTGGGCGCCAGGACCTTGATGGTGGCACGGTCGAGGTGGTCGTAGTGGTCGTGGGAGAGGATCACCCCACGGATCGGCGGCAGCTCGGCCAGACTGATCGGCGGTTCGTGAAAACGCTTGGGCCCGGCGAAGCTGAAGGGCGAAGCACGCTTGGAAAACACCGGGTCGGTCAGCCACCAGCCGCCTTGGAGCTTGAACAGCACGGTGGAGTGGCCGAGGCGGAACAGGCTGCCATCGGCGGCCGCGTCCAGCGCTGCGCGGCTCAGCGCCTGCACCGGCAAGGCCACTCGCGGCACGGTGAAGCGCGGTTTGTTGAACAGCAGGTTCCACAGCACCTTGGCATCCGGCTCCGGCGAGTTGGCCGGGCGCGGGGTCAGGTTGTGGAAACGCCCCTGCCGGGCCTGGGGCGAATGGTCATGGTCGGCGATGGGCGCACGCAGCAGTGGCGGGAGTTTCAAGATCGGCATCCTCGGGGGGCGAGGTTTCCAATCTACCGGGGTTATGGGTGGATTCAAGTGAAGGAAGGTTAACCCCCGCCTTTCGGGCAATAAGCCTGCAGGAATGGGCAAGCGCAAGATCTGCAAGTCGCATCACGGCTACGAGGTGCCCGTCTTGGTCCTTGCCGTGGCCGGGCCTTGAAAATCAACGAAGAATCCGGCTGAATGCCCACCTCTCCGACCGAGCACTTCCATGCTTTCACGCTGGCGCACCCACATCCTCCTGCTCGCATGCTTCGCAGTGCTGTTCAATCTGCTGGCCATGCCGCTCGACCGTGCCCTGCGCCCTGCCAGCCCCGACACCGAGTCGTTGATTCTCGGCAGCTTCTGTACCCTGCACGGCGTGCAAAGCCTGCCCAAGTCTCTTTTGGCCGAACTCAAGGCCCAGTTCCCCGACCTTGGCGAGCAGTCCGCCGGCAAGGTGCAAAGCGGCGATTGCTGCTGCGGCCATGCCGGCCACGCCGCGCTGCCGGGGGAGTATTTCAAGCACCTGTTCCCGCGCTACTGGCCCGAGACCCTGCTGCTCGGCCACAGCCATCTGTTGCCCCTGCCCAGGGAGCAATGGCCGCGACTCAATCCCCGTGCCTCCCCCGCTTTCCTTGCCGTGATCTGACATCGCCGCGCCCGAACGGCGCGCGCCTATCGAATCCTGACAGGAAGCCTTTGCATGTTTCGCCTGACCTCCCTGGCGCTGCTGATCAGCAGCGCCGCCACCTGCGCCTGGGCGCAGGACGCCAGCCTGATCCTGCCCGCCAGCACCATTTCCGCCGATAGCGAGGTGGCCGACGAAGGCACCCGCCTCGACCTCGACAGACCCGGCGAAGGCGGCTCGCGCCTGAAGCTCACCCCACGGGAGAACCCCGCCTCGGTCGCCGTGGCCGACCGCGCAACCATGGAGCGCATCGGTGCGCGCAACTTCCAGGATGCGGCCAACGCCCTGCCCGGGGTCAACGCCTCGGCGCCGCCTGGCTGGGGTGGCTATGTCGCCTATCGCGGCTTCAACGGCGCGCAGATCGCCCAACTGTTCAATGGCATCAATCTGCAATACGGCGCCGCCGCACGCCCGGTCGGCGCCTGGATCTACGACCGGGTCGAATTGCTCGGCGGGCCTTCATCCTTCCTTAATGGCAGCGGCGCGGTGGGTGGCAGCCTGAACATGGTGACGCGCCTGGCCGAGCGCGGCACCGACAGCTTCGAGGGCCGCGTCAGCTATGGCCGCTATGACAGCGTGGAAACCTCGATTGGCATCAACAAGGCGCTCAACGACGGCAATGGCCCGCGTCATTACGCCCGCCTCGACTACAGCCGCACCGCCAGCAACGGCTATATCGACCGCCAGCAGAACAACGCCGGCAACCTGGCGTTCTCCCTGCTCAGCGACTTCAACGAACAGCTCTCCCACACCCTGGCCATCGAGTACCTGGAAGAGCAGGAAGACAGCCCCTACTGGGGCACGCCGGTGCTGCGCCCATTGGCCGGCAGCCTGCATATCGACCGCCACCAGCGTTTCGCCAACTACAACGTCGAGGACGGCCGCTACGAGCAACGCACCCGCTGGCTGCGTTCGATCACCGAATACCGCTTCAACGACGCCAGCCAGTTGCGCAACACCTTCTACCACTACAGCGGCCAGCGCGATTACCGCAATCTCGAGGTCTATCGCTACAACGCCGACAACAGTGCGGTCCTGCGCTCCGGCGCCTATCGCCAGCGGCATGACCAGGAGGTCAATGGCAACCGCATCGAGCTGACCCATGCCAGCGAGCTGTTCGGCCTGGCCAGCGACTGGGCCTTCGGCCTGGACTACAACCGCAACCAGCAGACCATCTACCCGCTGTCCATTGGCGCCACCTTCGACACGGTGACTCCAGGCGCCTTCGAGCCCGATCACTTCCTCGATATCCCCGGCATGAGTGCGCCGCGCAAGAAAGGCCGCAGCACCTGGACCGACACCTCCTCGGCCTTCGTCGAAAACCGCACCCGGCTCACCGAACGCCTGGCCCTGGTCAGTGCGCTGCGCTATGACCACCTGGATTTCGAAGTACGCGACCATGTCACCCGGACCGGCCTCGACCGGCGCTGGGACGCCCTGAGCGGACGCCTCGGCCTGGTCTACGACCTCACCGCGAACGTCAGCCTTTATAGCCAGTTCAGCACCTCGGCCGAACCACCAGGCGGTACCCTGACCAGCGCTTCCATGGCCCAGGTCGGCGACTTCGAGCTGAGCACCGGGCGCCAGGTCGAGGTGGGCAGCAAGTTCGACTTCCTCGACGATCGCGGCAGCGCCACGGCGGCGGCCTACCGCATCGTGCGCAAGAACATCTCGGTGCCCTCCTCGACCCTGCCCAACGTCACCGAACAGGCCGGGCAGCAGACCTCCACCGGCATCGAGCTGGCGGCTTCGTTGAAGATCACCCCGCAAGTGCTGGCGGCAGGCAACTTTGCCTGGGTCCGGGCGGAGTACGACGAGTTCAACGAGAACATCGGCGGCGTGGTGTATTCGCGCAAGGGCAAGACCCCGGTGAACATCCCCGAGCGCACCGCCAACCTGTGGCTGACCTGGGACTTCGCCCCGGGCTGGCAGGTCGGCGCCGATGCACGCTATGTAGCCTCGGTGTACGCCGATACGGCCAACAGCATGTGGGTGCCGTCCTACACCCTGTACGGGTTGTCCATGAGCCACGACCTCGACGCCCATACCAAGGTCAGCGCGCGCCTGCGCAACCTGACCGACGAGGTGTATGCGCGGTTCATCCACCAGAGCAATACCCAGTACTACCTGGGTGAGCCAAGGAGCCTGGAGGTAGCGGTGGATTGGCGGTTCTGATCGCGACACACCACGCGAATGATTCTTGATTGAGTCGCAGAGCCGCGCCGTTTATTCTGCGCGGCTTTCCGAATCACCTATCAAGGATGTGTTGTGTCGAAGAAACTTCCCCTCGCCCTTCTCGCCTTCGCCCTGCTCGGTGGCTGCGCGCAAATGCCCTCCAATCCGAAGGTCGATCCGCAGGTCATGCTGCACTTCCAGCAGACGTTTTCGGCAGCCATTTACCGCAGTATCTCGGCACGGGTTCAGGAACAGACCTCGGGCGCGGTGTCGCTGCGCATCATCGCCGATCGCCAGGGCCGCGCCCTGAGCTGCGAAGCCAGGCCGGCCAAGCCTGAGCTGCTTGAACGACTGCCGGCCGAAGTGCCGCGCAGCGATCCCGCGACCTTCGCCAGGCAGATGGAGCAGTACTGCCTGCAAGGTATCTACCCCACTGCACCCGAGGCGCTGTATGACGATAAGGGTCATGTCGAGCTGGTCGCACCGGTTCAGGTGGTCTTCCCCGACCGTGGTTTTGCAGGCTGGAGACTGGTCAACGCCCAGCGCCGGTACTTCGGCGAACACCTGCTCAAGGACGAACAGGCCGGCAGCATCGGTACTTTGATCGTGCGTTACCAACGGGATGCCAGTGGCTGCCTGGTGGACCTGCGGCCACACCCTCTGCGGCCTGCAGAGTTCAAACTCGACGGTGCCCTGCTGGGACGACTCAATACGGCCTGCATGGGGCTGGACCTGCATCAGGTGCCGGGGATCGACCAGCTCGACGAGAAAAAGCCGGTCGGCGTGGTATCGATGGAATATGCGCCGTGGACGGTCGGGCGCTAAACTCGCCGGCACAGCACAACCGATATCCCATCCCGCCCCATGAACAAGATCGACCAGTACCTCCAGGCTGCCGTCCGCGACAACACGCGGCGCAGTTACCGCGCCGCCGTCGAGCATTTCGAGGTGACCTGGGGCGGGTTCCTCCCGGCCACGGCGGACAGCATTGCCCGCTACCTGGCCGATTTCGCCGGCGAACACTCGCTCAATACCCTGCGCCAGCGCCTGGCAGCCCTCGGCCAATGGCATGTCAGCCAGGGTTTTCCAGATCCGACCAAGGCGCCGTTGGTGCGGCAGATGCTCAAGGGCATCCGCGCCGTACACCCGGTGCAGGAGCGCCAGGCCACGGCGCTGACCCTGGAGCATCTGCAACGCACGATCAGCCACCTCGAACAGTGCGCCGCCACGGCCCAACGCGACCACCGCCTACCCGACCTGCTGCGCGCCCGGCGCGACGCAGCGTTGCTGCTGGTCGGGTTCTGGCGGGGTTTTCGCGGCGATGAGCTGGCGCGGCTGCGGGTCGAGCATATCCAGGCCCAGGCGGGTGGCGGGATGCAGTTGTACCTGCCGCAGAGCAAGGGCGATCGCCAGGGGCGCGGGGTCACCCACCGGATGCCGGCCTTGAAGAGCCTGTGTCCGGTGCAGGCTTATGTGGAATGGATCACGGTCGCGGGGATTGCTCGTGGACCGGTGTTCCGCAAGCTGGACCGCTGGGGCAACCTCGGCGAGGAGGCGCTGAACAGCGGCAGCCTGATCGCCCTGCTGCGGCGGATCTTCGCCAGCGCCGGACTACCCGCCGAAACCTACAGCGCCCACTCCCTGCGCCGTGGTTTCGCCACCTGGGCCAGCAGCAATGGCTGGGATACCAAGGCATTGATGAGCCATGTCGGCTGGCGCGATGTGAAGTCGGCGCTGCGCTATGTGGATGCCAGCGCGTCGTTTGGCGAGCTGGAGTTGCCGGCGGTGCACCAGGAAATCAAACGCCTCGAATAAGGTTGTATCGAACCTGTGGGAGCTGGCTTGCCAGCTCCCACAAGGACCGCGTCGAGCACAGATACCGTGGCCGGCTCAGAACCCTGTGGGAGTCGGCATTGCCGACGATGAGGCCAGCACTCACAACATCAATCTGCTTGCCTGCCGCCATAGAATCTCCCACAAGGTCCGCTCCGCTCAGTTGCGTTTGGCAACCTGCCACAACCGCACGATATCCCCCGCCCGCGCCGCAAGCAGTTCGGCGGCATTGCCACAGGCCTGCTGCAAGGTCATCGGGCCGCTGGCAATGGCGAAGGCGGCATCGATGCCATGGCCATACAGCTCCTGATACCCCTCACCCAGGGTCCCGGCCAGTACCACCACCGGCACACCATGACGCTTGGCGATACGGGCCACGCCAAAGGGCGTCTTGCCGCGCAGGGTCTGGGCGTCGAAACGGCCCTCGCCGGTGATCACCAGGTCCGCGCCCTGCACTGCCGCGTCTAGGCCGGCCAGCTCGGCGACCACCTCGATACCGGGACGGAACTGCGCATCGAGAAACGCCTTGGCCGCGAAGCCCATGCCACCGGCCGCACCGCAACCGGGGAAGTCACGCACATCGCGGCCCAGCAGGCCGGCGCAGTGATCGGCGAAATGACCGAGGGCATGGTCCAGCAACTGCACCTGCTCCGGACTGGCGCCTTTCTGCGGACCGAAGATCGCCGAAGCGCCATTGCTGCCGCACAGCGGGTTGTCGACATCGGCAGCGACTTCCAGGCGCACACCTGCCAGGCGCGGATCAAGGTCGCTGGCATCGATGCGCGCGACATTGGCCAGGGCCAGTCCACCCTCCTCCAGCGCGGCGTCCTGGGCGTCAAAGGTGCGCAGGCCGAGAGCGCGGAGCATGCCGCTGCCGGCGTCGTTGGTGGCGCTGCCGCCAATGGCCAGGATGATCCGCTCGGCACCGGCATCCAGCGCCGCGCCGATCAACTGGCCGGTGCCGTAGGTGCTGGTACGGCAGGCGTCACGCTCGCCCAGTTCGAGCAGTTGCAGGCCGCTGGCCTGGGCCATCTCGATGATCGCGGTGCGCGATTCGGCCAGCCAGCCCCAATGGGCGGTGACCGCCCGGCCCAATGGTCCGCGGACTTCGAGGCTGCGCTGCTCGCCATGGCAGGCGGCGACAATGGCGTCCATGGTGCCCTCGCCGCCGTCGGCCATCGGGCAGCACACCACCTGGGCCTGCGGCAGTACCCCGGCGATACCGCTTGCAATGGCCGCGGCAACCCCCTCGGCGCTGAGGCTGTCCTTGAACGAGTCGGGGGCGATGACGATTTTCATGAGAGGCTCCTGTTGCAGATGCCAGCATGCTGCCAGTTGTCAGGCTGGCTCGCTTCTGTCGGCTGCACAAGAGCGAGGGTGGGTTGTTTGGTCAGTTGGACAAGTCGACACCTTCAGCTCCCGCATCGCAGCGAAGTTCGGCGCGGTCCCGGTAGGAGCTGCTTTAGCTGCGAAGGACCGCGCGGCGGTCCCAAAACCATCCAGCACAAGCTTGATACTTATGCTGTCGTGGGTTCACAGCGACTGCCAGGCAGCACTCCTCCAGGCATTCGGTGTGGCAGGATTTGGGACCGCTGCGCGGTCCTTCGCAGCTAAAGCAGTTCCTACCTGGACCTCGTCGACTACTGCGCGGGATGTGCAGATATCCATCACCGCCTACTCGGCAGGCAACAACTGCAACCCCAGGTAAAGACTCAACATCCCCTCCAGCCCCAGCGGGTCCACCCCGCTCAACTCACCAATCCGTTCCAGCCGGTAGCGCAGGCTGTTGCGGTGGATGCCCAGGGCGTCGGCGCAAGCCTGGCTTTGCCCGTCATGCCGGCACCAGGCGCGCAGGGTGAGGAGCAGTTGTCCGCTGACATCCTTGGCGCGAATGCGCTGCAAGGGTTCGAGGAGTTCGTCCAGCGCGTCGTCCTGCCGGTGGCGCCATAACAGCGCCGGCAGGCGATAGCGGGTCAGGCTCAGCAGGCGCTCGCCCGGCAGCACCTCGCGCCCGTAGGCGAGCAGGTCGCGGACCCGGCGATAGCCACGGCGCAGCTTCTCCACGCCGTCGGCGACTCCGCCCACCGCTACCCGCTGCACCTGCCAGCCCTGAGCCTGCAACTTGTCCAGCAGCTTCGCCTCGTCCAGCGCCAACCCGGCCGGGCGACACCAGAGCAGGGACTGACGCGCCGGGCTGACACACCAGCTGTCCGGGTAGCGCTGCATCAACCACACCGACAAGGCCTCTGCACTCTGCCCTTCGTCCAGCTCGAACAGGCAGGGTACCCGCGGCAGTTGCGGCTTGAGCCCCAATTGCCGGGCTTCGTCGAGCAAACGTGGGGCATCGCCGCTGCCGCCGAGCAACAGGGCCAGCAGATCGTCACAGCGCTGCCGCCGCCATTGCTGCTCCACTTGCAGGTGGCGCTGGGCCAGGAGCATTTCGGCGGTCATCCGCACCAGTTCGGCGTAGGTACGCAGTTGCTGCGGCTCACCGGTGATACCCAGCACCCCGATCAGCCGTCCGTCCAGCATCAGCGGCAGGTTGACCCCGGGCTGCACGCCTTTCAGGCACTTGGCGGCTTCGCCGTCGATCTCGACGATGCGCTCGTTGGCCAGCACCAGTTGCGCCCCTTCATGGCGGGTATTGATGCGTTGCGCCTCACCACTGCCGAGAATCAGCCCCTGGCTGTCCATGACGTTGACGTTATAGGGAAGAATGGCCATCGCCCGGTCGACGATATCCTGCGCCAGGTCATGGTCCAGTTCGAACATTACGGGTTCCTTGAAGGTCGACAGGTTGGGCGACGGCACAGCGAAGTGCCGTGAATGCCGTGCAAAAGCACAAAGACAGGCATCGCGCGCTCGCCGAGACTTTTCACCAGCGCCCGCCTCGACGCGGGATGCCGCACAACCATAACAACAGAGAGAGAATCATGTCATCCAGCCCTGCCCCTGACCAAGGCCACGGCGTCGACCGCAACGCGCTGTACCGGCGCATCACCCTGCGGCTGATCCCGTTCATTTTTGTTTGCTACCTGTTCAACTACCTCGACCGGGTCAACGTCGGCTTCGCCAAGCTGCAGATGCTCGACGCGCTGAACTTCAGCGAGACCATCTACGGCCTCGGCGCCGGGATCTTCTTCATCGGCTACGTGCTCTGCGGCCTGCCCAGCAACCTGGCGCTGGACCGCTTCGGCCCGCGGCGCTGGATCGCCCTGATGATGATCACCTGGGGCACCCTGTCGACCTGCCTGCTGTTCGTCACCACGCCGACCCAGTTCTACGTGCTGCGGCTGTTCACCGGTGCTGCCGAGGCCGGCTTCTTCCCCGGCATCGTGCTGTACCTTTCGCAGTGGTTCCCGGCCCAGCGGCGCGGGCGGATCATGGCCCTGTTCATGTCGGCAATCCCGGTTTCCGGCCTGCTCGGCGGACCGTTCTCCGGCTGGATCCTCAATCACTTCGCCGCCGGCCAGGGCGGCCTGGCCGGCTGGCAGTGGATGTTCCTGATCCAGGGCCTGCCGACCGTCGTGCTCGGCTGCATGGCGGTGTTCCTGCTCAGCGACGGCTTCGCCAAGGCCGGCTGGCTCAGCGCAGCCGAACGCCAGGCGGTAGCGGCCGACCTGGCTGCCGATGCCGCCGGCAAGCCGAAGACGGTCAGCGACAGCCTGCTGTCGGTGCTGACCAACCCGCTGATCTGGACCTTCGGCTTCGTCTACTTCTGCATCCAGAGCGGCGTGTACGCGATCAACTTCTGGCTGCCGTCGATCATCAAGAGCCTGGGCTTCAGCGACGCCCTGCTGATCGGCTGGCTGAGCGCGATCCCCTACCTGCTGGCCGGGGTGTTCATGCTCCTGGTCGGTCGCTCCGCCGACCTGCGCAACGAGCGGCGCTGGCACCTTGTGGTGCCGATGCTGATGGGCGCCATCGGTCTGCTGATCGCGGTGAACTTCGCCCACAGCCCGGTAATCGCCATCCTCGGCCTGAGCATCGCCACCATGGGTGCCCTCACCGGCCTGCCGATGTTCTGGCCGATGCCGACCGCCCTGCTCACCGCCGGTACCGCCGTGGCGGGCCTGGCGATCATCAACTCGGTCGGGCAGATGGCCGGTTTCCTCAGCCCGTATCTGGTCGGCTTCATCAAGGACCAGACCGGTTCGACCGATGCGGCGCTGTATTCGCTGGCGGGGTTGATCGTGGTGGGTAGCCTGGTGGCGTTGCGGGTGTCGCGCATGCGGGGGGCCAGCCAGGTCGTCGGCGCCTGACCGGGCCTCATCGCGGCATGGGCTTTGACGACTGGCACTGAACCTTGTGGGAGCCGGCATTGCCGGCGATGAGGCCATCCGCCTCGACATCGATCTTGCGGCCTGTGTCGTTCTGACAGGCCTCATCGCTGGCAACGCCAGCTCCCACAGGGTCCGCGCCAGCCTTGAGAGAATTGTGTAGATACCCATGCTCATCGCTGGCAAGCCAACTTGCCAGCGATGCATTTCCCCCGTACAAAAGTCCCTTCACCTATCGCGAAGGGACTTTCGACCATGATCTACCGTCCTCTGGGCCGCAGCGGCCTGCAAGTGTCCGCCCTGACCCTGGGCAGCATGATGTTCGGTGAACAGACCAGTACCGAAGACTCGCTGCGCATCATCGACAAGGCCTGGGACCAGGGCATCAACTTCATCGATACCGCCGACGTCTACAACGGCGGTCGTTCGGAAGAGATCGTCGGCGAAGGCATCGCCGCCCACCGGCATGACTGGATCCTCGCCAGCAAGGTCGGCTACGGCCCGGCCGACGGCGTGCCCAATCGCAGCGGCCTGTCGCGCAAGCATATCTTCAACGCCATCGAAGCCAGCCTGACCCGCCTCGGCACCGACTACATCGACATCTACTACCTGCACCGCGAAGACCATTCGACACCGCTGGACATCACCGTCTCGGCCATCGGTGAACTGCTGCGCCAGGGCAAGATCCGCCATTGGGGCGTGTCCAACTTCCGTGGCTGGCGCATTGCCGAGATCTGCAACCTGGCCGAACGCCTGGGCGTGCCCAAGCCGGTGGTCAGCCAGCCGCTGTACAACATCGTCAACCGCCAGGCCGAAACCGAACAGCTGACTGCCGCGGCCTATCACGGCCTGGGCGTGGTGCCCTTCAGCCCGCTGGCCCGTGGCGTGCTCAGCGGCAAGTACGCACCCAACGCCGAACCCGAGGCCGGCAGCCGTGCCGCGCGTCAGGACAAGCGCATCCTCGAAGTGGAATGGCGCGCCGAGTCCCTGGCCATCGCCCAGAAGATCCACGCCTACACCGAAGCCAAAGGTGTCGGCATGGTCGAATTCGCCATTGCCTGGGTGCTGAACAACCAGTCGGTCAGCTCGGCCATCGTCGGCCCGCGCACCGAAGCGCAGTGGGACACCTACGGCGGCGCCCTGGAGGTGAAGATCAGCGCCGAGGACGAGGCCTTCATCGATTCCCTGGTCACCCCGGGCCATGCCTCGACCCACGGATTCAACGATGTCGCCCACTTCGTCAGCGGACGTGCTGCACGCTGAGTTCGCTGCCCAGCAGGTGGCTGATGGCAGCCTTGAGCTTCATCGGCCGTACCGGCTTGTGCATCAGGGTGTGCCCCAGCTCGCGCACCTGCTGCTTGAGTTCGTTGCTGTAGTTGGCGGTGATCATCAGCGCCGGCAGGGGTGATGCCCGCCGCGCATTGATCGCCGCCACGGCTTCCAGGCCATTGCGCTCGTTGTCCAGGTGATAGTCGACAATCAGCAGCCCCGCCTCCTGCGCCGGCAACTGCCCGGCCAGATCCTCTTCGTTCAGCGCCGTACTGACCCGGCATCCCCACTGTTCCAGCAAGGTACGCATGCCGGCGCAGATCGCCGCATCGTTGTCCAGCACCCAGATCCGCGCACCTTCAAGACGCTCCAGCAAGGGTGGCGGTTCCGGCACGGTCACCAGGGCCTGGGGCAACTGGCGACTGAGCGGGACCTCGATGGCGAACACCGAACCCTTGCCCGGGGTCGAGCGCACCTGGATACGATGGCCAAGGATGCCGGCAATCTTCTCGACGATGGCCAGGCCCAGCCCCAGGCCACGGTCCTGGTCCGGGCGCTGGCAATCGCCGCGTTTGAACTCCTGGAAAATCTCCTCGCGCTTGTCGGCGGCAATGCCGATACCGGTGTCCCATACCTCGATCCACAGGCGCCCTGCCCGACGCCGGCAGCCCAGCAGCAAACGCCCGCTGGGGGTGTAGCGAATCGCGTTGCTCAGCAGATTGCGCAGGATCCGCGCCAGCAACTGCATGTCGCTGCGCACCCGCAGGCGGGTCGGCACATAACTCAGGCGCAGGCCCTCGCTGGCAGCGGTGGCGGCATATTCGGCGGCAAGGTTGTCGAGCAGGTCGCTGACGGCGAACGGTGCAACATCGGCCTTGATCACCCCGGCATCGAGCTTGGAAATGTCGACCAGGGTCCCCAGCAGGCTTTCCACATCGTCCAGCGCATTGCTGACGTTGCGCACCAGCGCCGGGCTGCCGTTCTGCTCCTGCAGGGCGCTGGTGAACAGCCGCGCGGCATTCAGCGGCTGCAGCAGGTCATGGCTGACGGCGGCGAGGAACTTGGTCTTGGACAGGTTGGCCTGCTCGGCTTCCTGCTTGGCATCGCGCAGGCGTGACTCGGCCCGCCGCCGCTCCTCGATCTCGCGCAGCAATTGCTGGTTGAGCTGGGTCAGCTCGGTGGTACGTTCGCGCACCCGCACTTCCAGGTGCTGATAGGCCTGGTGCAGGGCCTCGGCGGTGCGCCGGCGCTCGGTGATATCGCGGATCAGCACGAAGATCCCCACCACCTCGCCGCTGGGCAGGCGATTCGGCACATAGGAGCGCAGCATGTAGCGCTCCTGGCCGTGGGCGTTGGTTTCGGCGAACTCGAAGGTCACCGCCTCGCCGGCCAGGGCCTGGGCGATATAGGTTTCCAGGCGCTGGTAGTGCTCGGCGCTGTGCACGTCGCGCAGGCGCTGGCCGAGCATTGCCGCGTGGGGCCAGCAATACCACTGCTCGTAGACCTTGTTGGTGAACTCATAGACCAGGTCGGCATTCAGGTAGGCGATCAGCGCCGGTACCTGGTCGGTGATCAGGCGGATCCAGCGCTCGCTCTCGCTGAGGGCCTCGGCATGCTGGTAGCGCTCGGTGATGTCGGTGAAGGTGTTGACGAAACCGCCGGTGGGCAGCGGATGGGTACGGATCTCCAGCATGCGCCCGTCGTACAGGCGCTGCTCCAGCTCCTGCAAGGGTCGGCCGTTAGCATCGCGGCTGGCCGGGGTCAGCAAGGCCAGCTCGCTGTCGCCGATCACATCGGCGAACTGCCGGTGCGCGGCAATCGGGGCCAACCCGCTGAGTTCGAGAAAGCGCCGATTCCACAGCTCCAGCACCCCCTCGGCATTGACCATGGCCACGCCCTGGGACAGGTTGTCTACCGCGCGCTGCAACAGGTGCGACTTCTGCGCCACCGCCTGCTCGCGGCGCTGGGTCTCGCTGTGCTTGACCTCGGTGATATCGGTCAGCAGCACCACCCGTCCGCCACCCTGGGTCGGCCGCTCGCTGGCCTGCAACCAGCGACCGTCGCGCAAGCGATAGAGCAGGTTTTCGTCGTTGACATTGCGCGGCTCTTCGGTGAACAGCCCGGTGCGCGCCATCAGCCGGCGCACCTCCGACAGGTGCATGCCGCTGATGATGCGGATCCGGCTATTGGCCCAGAGCGCCTTGAAACGCTGGTTGAACAGAACGATGCGCAGGTCCGGGTCGAACAGCACGAAGACATCGGAAATGCTCTCGATGGCATCGACCAGGTACTGGTGCGCGGTTTCCGCACGCTGGCGGGCGTCGCTGAGCAGGTGGTTGCTGGCCTTGAGTTCGGCCATGGCCTGGTTCAGCGCGTCGGTCCGCTCGCGCACCTGCTCGGCGAGGATCACCGAATGCTGGAACGCCGCGTAGGAGTCGTCGGGCCGTGCGGCGCCGGACTCCAGGCGCTCGATCAGCGCCGCGTTGATCCGCGCCAGCTTGTGGTTGTCATGCCGCAGTTGCGCGATCAGCGCTTGGGCTTCAGTCGAATCGGCGGGCACGGGAGCGTCCGATGGCAACGCCGGTGAAGGTCTGGTTGATGTGCATGCCATTGAACTGTTCTCCGTAGGAGTTGAAGCCCACTACCGCGTGCTGGCGCAAGATCGCCTCGACCTCGGTCTTTTGCGGCTGCCCTTCCAGCTCCAGGCGGCGCAGGAAGCAGTCGCAGCCGATGGTCAGGACCAGTTCGCCAAGGCGCTGGCACAGGCCGTCGAACAGCGCTTCGAGGTTAGGCACCAAGGGCCCTGGACGCATGGCGGTGAGGACGATGCCGTTCTCCACCGCGCAATAGAAACTCAGGCTGAGGTCGTCGTGGACCTGCTGGATCGCCCGCACGTAGTAGCGCTCGTTGATCCGTACCGCCAGTGGATGGGCAGCGAAGGTGCGCTGGTCGATCTGCTCCACCGGTACGCCGATCAACTGGGCGTACTCCAGCGCGGCCGGCTCGGCGTTCAGCTCGTAGACCCGGCGCAGGGTGCGGTCGGCGCGGGTGACCACCAGCTTTTCTTCGCGGGGCTGGATGTGATGGGTGGTGAACACCTCGAAGTCCAGCCAGGTATTGACCAGCAGCACCACCGCAGCACTGCTGTGGAAGGCGCCGTCGTAATAGACGTGGGTGTGGTGCAGGTAATTGTCGTCCCCCGCCGAGCCACCGAAATGGGGGATGTCGCCGAGGGCGGCATTGAGCGCGGCGAGGAGCATTTCCTCGCGGCTGGACAGGCCGTCGAGCAGCGTCAGGGCAAAGCTGTGGCCCTTGATCGGCGCCAGGGTGTTGCCGCGACAGTCGTTGATCAGGCGTTCGACGCAGCGCTGGGCGTCGATCAGGCTGAAATCGTGAATCGGCGCGATCAGTTCGCCGGCGATGGAAAACTGCCGGTGATCGAAGCCCAGGGCGGTGATGCAACCACGGCCATAGCCTTCCGGGGTGATTTCCCCGGCGCTGGTGCAGCCGGCCAGGCGGATACCGCCAAAGCTCTGTTGCAGGGCCTGGGCCAGGGCAGGCAGATCGTATTCGGCAGAGCAGAAGAACAGCACGAAGCCCAGGTGCGGGTGCATCAATTGCCGGGCGAGGTCCTGGGCGGCCTCTTCGGCGATCACGGCGCGGGACACGGCACTGAGGACGCCTTCGGCGTTGGACTGCGACATAAGCAGCCTCCAGCGTATGAGGGGATGGATGGCGGCAGTTTAGGGGCTGGCCCGGGGGTGCCGAATGCTACTTGGGTAGGGGGTGGTGGTGGCTTTGGTTGTAGAAGGAAGTGATGTGTTGCTGCTGATGGCCTCATCGCCGGCAATGCCGGCTCCCACAGGGTTCCAGGTCAGCCGCAGAATCCGGGCCCGAAACAGGAACCTGTGGGAGCTGGCATTGCCAGCGATGAGGCCCGAAAGGCCACCGCAGGACAGGATCTCATGCCCGGCAGGATGCGCCTTGCCAGGCAAAAGCCCCCGCCCCGCGATGGTGGGGTTCACCAGGTGAGCACGGCACCCAGGGCCAGGGTGTCGGTGTCTTCGTTCTGTGCGCTGCCTTCGTGGCCATTGATCTCGAACTGGTTGTACTCGGCCACCAGCTTGAGGTTGTCGTTGATGGTGTGGAACAGCGCGATGCCACGGGTTTCGTAGTCGGCACCGGTGTTCACCGCGCCATTGCCGTCATCCTTGGTCTTGCCGTAGGACAACGCCAGGCGGTTCTTGCCGAAGGTGTAAGAGCCCTGCACCAGGTAACCCTTGCTGTCCACTTCGCGCAGGGTGGCTTCGCCGGCGTTGTTGGTGAAGAACGGGTTGATGCCCTTGGCGGTGAAGCCCGAGCCGGTCAGGGAGAACGCACCCATCTTGGCCTGCACGCCATAGCCCACACCCTTGGAGGTGACGCTGTCGACATTGCTGTCGGTGTTGTCCGAGGTCTGGTAGCTGCCGTTGAGCCAGCTGTAGATCTTTGCGCCACCGAGGTCGAACTGGTAGGTGATCTCGCTCTCGGTACGCGGGTTCTTCTGGTAGGCCTTGCCCATGGCGCTGTTGTCGTTGGTGTCGACCGGGTCGAGGATGCCCACGGCAACTCGCAGGCCGTCCATTACCGGAGTGCGGTAGGTGATCTGCGACGACGGGAACGGATAGGGGTAGCCACTGCCGATATTGCCGAACGACACACCGCCGCCATCCACCAGGCCCAGGGTGTCGCTGACCTGGCCGTAGCCGGCGAGCAGTTCGTCGAGGAGGATGTTGGACCGGGCGAACAGGCCGAAGTCCTTGCCGATCAGCACCTCGCCCCATTCAGGATTGGCCACGGTGCCGTAGAACTGGCGGACATCGATGGCGGTGTCGGTGCCGTTCTGCTCGCTGTCGTTGATGGTCACCCAGAACGAGGCCCGACCGCCGAGCTTGAGGTCGGCCATCTGCTTGGTCATGTTGAAGCCCAGGTAGTTGGGCAGGAAGCCCATCTTCACCCGCGACTGGCGGCGGTCGTACTGCTCGCCATCACGGTCGACATCGCTGTTGACGTAGAAGGCGTTGATATAGCCGTCGGTGGAAAAGGTCGTTTCATCCTTGTCGTACAGCATGATTTCCGCCTGGGCCAGCGGGGCCAGGCCAACAGTGGCAAAGCCGGCAGTGGCGAGGCCGGCCAACAGCGGCAGGAAACGGGCATTGGCATTCTTATTCTTGTGCATGACGCTCTCCGCGAACGGTGGTGACGGTTGTCGGAGGCGATTATCGAAAGCCTGCGCGCCCTGCCCTACGCTGCCTTGGGCGCAAGCGTGCGCTGCTTTGGCCGGGGCCATGGGCGCGGCGGTCGAGGGAACTAATCCCCTGTGCGGGTGGGTCACAGGGCTAAAGTGTCGAAGGCACGGACTTAGGTAGAAGTCCGGTTCGAGGTTGCCCATGCAAATTTGCAGAATGCCCTTGCAGTTTTGTCGATTGAGCTGGGCAAATTTGCACTGCTACGATCCGGGCGATCCTTGACCACTGGTCCGCGCCGTGACAATTCACGTGGAAAATCAATAACAAAGCAGGGAGACAGCGATGACCGCGCCAGCTTTATCCACCGGTACCCCGCAAGCGGAAAACGCTCAGGTCCTTTCCCAGGTCCGCAACCATATCGGCCACTTGACCCTCAACCGCCCCGCCGGCCTCAACGCCCTGACCTTGCAGATGGTTCGCGACCTGCGCCTGCAGCTCGAAGCCTGGGCCGTCGACCCGACGATCCATGCCGTGGTCCTGCGCGGTGCCGGGCCCAAGGGTTTCTGCGCCGGCGGCGATATCCGCTCGCTGTACGACAGCTTCAAGAGCGGCGCCAGCCTGCACCATGACTTCTTCGTCGAGGAGTACGACCTCGACCTGTTCATCCACCACTACCGCAAGCCCATTGTCGCGCTGATGGACGGTTTCACCCTCGGCGGCGGCATGGGCCTGGCCCAGGGCGCCGAACTGCGCGTGGTCACCGAGCGCAGTCGCCTGGCCATGCCGGAAGTCGGCATCGGCTACTTCCCGGATGTCGGCGGCAGCTACTTCCTGTCGCGGATTCCTGGCGAGCTGGGCACCTACCTGGGGGTCACCGGCGTGCAGATCCAGGCCGCCGACGCGCTCTATTGCGGCCTGGCCGACTGGTACCTGGACAGCGCCCGCCTGGACGAACTGGACAGCGCCTTCGACCAGCTCGAATGGGGCGAATACCCGCTCAAGGACCTGCAGGGCGCCCTCGCCCGCCTGGGCAGCCAGACCCTGGCCAACCCGCCGCTGGCCGAGCTGCGCCCGGCCATCGACCACTTCTTCGCCTTGCCGGATATCAGCGCGATCATGGAGCAGCTGCGCAGCGTCACCGTGACCGACAGCCATGAGTGGGCGCTGAAAACCGCCGAGCTGATGGACAGCCGCTCGCCACTGGGCATGGCGGTGACCCTGGAGCTGCTGCGCCGCGGCCGCCACCTGGCGCTGGAGGACTGCTTCCGCATGGAACTGCACCTGGACCGCCAGTGGTTCGAGCACGGCGACCTGATGGAAGGCGTGCGCGCCCTGCTGATCGACAAGGACAAGCAGCCGCGCTGGAACCCTGCCAGCGTCGCCGGCCTCGACCGCCAGCGCGTCGACCAATTCTTCGAAGGCCTCTGAATGCCGGAGTACTGCCATGCAAGACCTGGAACTGACTGAAGAACAGATCATGATCCGCGACATGGCCCGGGATTTCGCCCGCAACGAAATCGCGCCCCATGCCCAGGCCTGGGAAAAGGCCGGCTGGATCGACAACGAAGTGGTGCGCAAGATGGGCGAACTGGGCCTGCTCGGCATGGTCGCCCCGGAACAATGGGGCGGCAGCTACACCGACTACGTGGCCTATGCCCTGGCCGTAGAGGAAATCGCCGCCGGCGACGGCGCCACCGGGGCGATGATGAGCATCCACAACTCGGTCGGCTGCGGCCCGCTGCTGGCCTATGGCAGCGACGAGCAGCAACAGGCGTGGCTGCCGCGCCTGGCCAGCGGCGAAGTGATCGGCTGCTTCTGTCTCACCGAACCCCAGGCCGGCTCCGAGGCGCACAACCTGCGTACCCGGGCCGAGCTCAAGGACGGCCAGTGGGTGATCAATGGCGCCAAGCAGTTCGTCAGCAATGCGCGGCGCGCCGGCCTGGCCATCGTCTTCGCGGTGACCGACCCGGAAGCCGGCAAGAAAGGCCTGTCGGCCTTCCTGGTACCCACCGACAACCCCGGGTTCGTGGTCGATCGCAGCGAGCACAAGATGGGTATCCGCGCCTCGGACACCTGCGCCGTGACCCTCAACGACTGCCGCATTCCTGAAGCCAACCTGCTCGGCGAGCGCGGCAAGGGCCTGGCCATCGCCCTGTCCAACCTCGAAGGCGGGCGCATCGGTATCGCCGCCCAGGCCCTGGGCATCGCCCGTGCGGCGTTCGAAGCGGCGCTGGTCTACTCCCGCGAGCGCATCCAGTTCGGCAAACCGATCAACGAACACCAGAGCATCGCCAACCTGCTGGCGGACATGCAGGTGCAGGTCAACGCCGCGCGCCTGCTGATCCTCCACGCCGCGCGCCTGCGCACGGCCGGCAAGCCATGCCTCAGCGAGGCGTCGCAGGCCAAGCTGTTCGCCTCGGAAATGGCCGAGCGGGTCTGTTCCATGGCCATCCAGGTGCATGGCGGCTATGGCTATCTGGAGGACTACCCGGTGGAGAAGTACTACCGGGATGCGCGGATCACGCAGATCTACGAAGGATCGAGCGAGATCCAGCGGATGCTGATTGCGCGGGAGTTGAAGCACTATCCGCTGTGAACTGGGCTTGTCGAGATACCGAGACAAGGCTGACAGGTGCATGACGATGGTCTTCTAGCGCCCTCAAGATCGAGCGCCGTCCACACGGCGCATCGCCGGCAACGCCGGCTCCCACATTTGTTGCAACGTGCCATGGCCTGTTGGATTTGAGTCGCCAGCCTTTGTCTCATGACAATCCATTGCCGTGAGGCTGTTGGACTTGATGCCAAGTCGTGCAAACAAGGCTGACAACCATGGCCTCACAGGCATAGGTACGTTGCAACAAATGTGGGAGCCGGCGTTGCCGGCGATGCGCCGCGCGGGCGGCGCTCGATCTGGAGAGCGCTGCAAGACTCAAGGCAAGCACCTATCAGCCTTTACGCGATGCCCTGCCAAGCGCCAGCGATCGGGCCTTCAGCTACCCCACACCCTCTGAGCCTGCGGCGCTTCAGCGAGAATGGCTTCAACCGCCACCCCCACCTCCTCAACTCGCCACGCCGCCCCCTTGTCCCGCGTCACCCCGGTCCTCCACCCATCCCCCAGCGAAATCCGCCCGCCCTGGCTTTCGAACACCTGCCCGGTGACCTGGCCAGACAGCTCGCTACCCAGCCACACCACCAGCGGCGCGACATTCTCCGGCGCCCAGGCGTCGAAGCTGCCATCCTCGGGAGGCTTGACCACCTCCGGCATGGCGCTTTCGGTCATGGCCGTGCGCGCTGCCGGGGCCAGGGCATTGGCGGTGACGCCATAGCGCGCCAGTTCCGCCGCCTGGACCAGGGTCAGCGAGGCGATGCCGCCCTTGGCCGCCGCGTAGTTGGACTGCCCTATCGAGCCCTGCAAACCGGCCCCCGAGCTGGTATTGATGATCCGCGCCGCCACCGGGGTGCCGGTCTTGGCCAGGTCGCGCCAGCGGCGGCCGAGGATATTGGCCAGGCAGTAATGCCCTTTGAGGTGCACGCGCATCACCAGATCCCAGTCCTCCTCGGACAGGCTGATGAACATGCGATCACGCAGCACTCCGGCGTTGTTGACCAGCACATGCACTTCGCCAAAAGCCGCCAGGGCGGCGTCGACAATGCGCTGGGCGCTGTCGAGGCTGGTGATGTCGTCGCTGTTGGCGATGGCCCGACCGCCTTTGCTGCAGATCTCCCCCGCCACATCCGCCGCTGCTTCGGCGCGGATGTCGTTGACCAGCACATTGGCCCCTTCGGCCGCGAAGGCCAGGGCGTAGGCGCGGCCCAGCCCGCCGCCGGCACCGGTGATGATCACCGTGCGGCCATTGCAGATACCCATGGTCTTTCCTCCCGTCACAAGCGTTCGATGATGGTGACGTTGGCCTGGCCGCCGCCCTCGCACATGGTCTGCAAGCCATAACGGCCTCCGCTGCATTCCAGTTCGTTGAGCAGCGTGGTCATCAGCCGCGCACCGGTGGCCCCCAGCGGATGGCCGAGGGCGATGGCGCCGCCATTGACGTTGGTTCGCGCCGGGTCATAGTCCAGTTCCTTGGCCCAGGCCATCACCACCGAAGCGAAGGCCTCGTTGATCTCGACCCGGTCGATATCGCCCATGCCCAGTCCGCAGCGCTGCAGGGCTCGGCGGGTGGCGGCGATGGGTGCGGTGAGGTGCCAGATCGGATCGTCGCCGAGCACCGTCAGGTGATGGATGCGGGCCCGTGGGGTCAGGTCGTAGCGCTTGAGCGCCGCCTCCGAGACCACCAGCAAGGCCGCCGAGGCGTCGCAGGTCTGGCTCGACACCGCAGCAGTGATCGACGGGAAGCGCGGGTCCACCGCTTGCAGTTCGGCCATTTTCGCCAGGCTGGTGTGACGCGGCGTCTCGTCCTCGACCAGCCCCGCGCAGGCGACGATTTCCCGTGCCAGGCGCCCGCTGTCCCGGGCCGCCAGGGCACGCCGATGGCTTTCCAGGGCGAAAGCCTCCATCTGCTCGCGGCTGATGCCCCAGTGGTCGGCGATACGCTGCGCTGCGTAGAACTGGTCTACCGGCTGGCTGCCGAAACGCTGGCGCCAGCCCTCGCTGCCGGAAAATGGATCCGGATAGCCCAGTGGCTGACCGGCAAGCATGGCCGACGAGATCGGAATCCGCGTCATGCTCTGCACGCCGCCCACGGCAATCACGTCCTGGGTTCCGCTCATCACCGCCTGGGCGGCGAAATGCACGGCCTGTTGCGACGAACCACACTGGCGATCGACCGTGGTCCCCGGCACCGACAGCGGCAACCCGGCGGCCAGCCAGCTGGTACGGGCGATGTCCCCGGCCTGGCCGCCGATGGTATCGACGCAACCGAAAATCACGTCGTCATAGTCTTCGGCGGGAATGGCGTTGCGTTGCACCAGGGCTTTCAGCACCTGGGCACCGAGGTCGATGGGATGGACCTCGGACAGCGCGCCCTTGCGCTTGCCGGTGGGGCTGCGCAGGGCGTCGACGATATAAGCCTCGGGCATGGTTCAGTCCTCGAAGGTATGGCCCGGCCCCAGCCGGGTGCCGTCGGCGAACAGGAAGTCGCCGACACGGGATTTGTGCACACCGCGATCGCCCCAGGACGAATCCAGGGCCCAGGCGCGCTTCATGAACATCTGCAGGTCGACTTCCCAGGTGTACCCCATGGCGCCATGCACCTGGATGCCCTTGCGCGCCGCGATCCAGCTCGCCTCGCAGCAGGCCAGGCGCGCCTGCGAAACCCACAGCGAGGCCGAACCGTCACCCCGGGCCAGGCCATGGGCGGCGCGGTACAGCACCGGCTTGGCCTGCTCGATATGCCGGGCGACATCGGCCAGATGGTGCTTGACCGCCTGGAAGCTGCCGATCGGCTTGCCGAACTGCTTGCGCTGGGCCACGTAGTCCACCGCCAGGTCGAGCATGCGCTGGGCCAGGCCCAGCAGTTGCCCGGCCACCGACAGCGCCCCGCGATCCAGCAGGTGCGCCTGCAAGGCTCGGCCCTGTTCGCCCGAGGCAACCAGCGTGGCAGCGGATGGCTGCCAACTGACCCGACCGAGGCGGCGCGAGGCATCGATGCTGCGTTCGCCCTGCACATCCACCTGCGCCCGTGGCACCAGGTGGATTTCGTCGCCGTGGGTCAGGATCAACACCTCGGCCAGTTGCGCATCGCCGACCAGCGGATTGACCGGGTGCCCGATCGCCAGGCGCAGGCTGCCTTCGGCGATGCGTGGCAACAGTTCGGCGCGGGCGCGATGCCCCGGCTCCAGCGCGCGCAGCAGGCCGACGGCGACATAAGCGGTATCGGCCAGGGAATCGGGAATGGCGTAGTAGCCCAGTTCCTGGGTCATCAGCGCCCAGGCCACATCGTCCATGCCCAGGCCGCCGTCTTCCTCGGGAATCGACAGTGCTGTCAGGCCCTGGGCGGCGATCTTGTTGCGCAGGTCCGGCGAGCGACCAGCATCGGTCTCCCAGATTTCCCGGAGCATTTCCGGGGCGGCCTCGGTCATCAGGAAACGGCTGATGGCCTCGCGGAACGCCAGTTGGTCATCGGTAAAAGTGAAGTCCATGGCCGCTCCTTACTTCGGCAGGCCGAGCATGCGCTCGGCGATGATGTTGCGCTGGATCTCGTTGGTACCGGCGTAGATCGGCCCCGACTGGGCGAACAGGAAGCCCTCAAGCCAGCCGGCCGCTTCGCCATCACGCAGCTCGCCACTGGCACCCAGCAGGCGCATGGCGGTTTCGTGCATCTTCAGGTCGAGCTCGGACCAGATGATCTTGTTGATGCTCGACTCGGCGCCGATGGTTTCGCCCCGGGCCAGGCGGCCCACGGTGTGGTAGGCGGACAGCGCGTAGGCCTCGGCGCCCATCCAGCACTCCAGCACCGCATCACGCAGCCCCGGATCGCGCTCGACGGCCTGCTGCTCGGCCTTGAACAGTTCCACCAGCTTGCGCGCGGTGTGCTGGAAGCGGGCCGGCGAGCGCAGCAGCAGGCCGCGCTCGAAGCCGGCGGTGGCCATCGCCACCTGCCAGCCCTGGCCCTCGGCACCGATCAGGTTGCCCAGCGGCACCCGCACATCGTCGAAGAACACTTCGGCGAAGGCGTCCTTGCCGTTCAGCGCCTTGATCGGGCGAATGCTCACCCCCGGCGCGTCCAGCGGCACCATCAGGAACGACAGGCCATGGTGGCGGGTCGAGCCCGGTTCGCTGCGGAACAGGCCGAACAGCCAGTCGGCGAAGATCGCCCGGGTCGACCAGGTCTTCTGGCCGTTGATCACATAGTGGTCACCCTCGCGCACCGCCTTGCTGGTGATCGCCGCCATGTCCGAGCCGGCGTTCGGCTCCGACCAGCCTTGCGCCCACATGTCGAGGCTGGCGGCCATGCGCGGCAGGAAGCGCTGCTTCTGCTCCTGCGTGCCGAACTCCATCAGGGTCGGGCCGAGCAGCAACTGGCCGTTCTGGTTGACCCGCATCGGTGCTCCGGCGCCGTAATACTCTTCCTCGAAGATCAGCCACTCGATCAGGTCGCAGCCGCGCCCGCCCAGTTCGGCCGGCCACATGACCATGGACCAGCGGCTGTCGAACAGCTTCGCCTCCCAGGCGCGGTGTTGTTCGAAGCCCTCGCGGGTGTCGTAGCTGGCCAGTGGTTCCCTGGGCAGGTTGTCCGCCAGCCAGGCCCGCACCTCGGCGCGGAAGGCTTGTTGCTTGGGGGTATAGGTGAGTTGCATGGCGTCTCCTCAGAACCGCGCCTGGCGTTTTTCGACGAAGGCCCGGCGGGTTTCCGCCGAATCCGGGCTGCTGTAGGCCTGCAAGGTGAAGCCCTGCTCCCAGCGGTACTTGTCTTCCAGGTTGCCGTCCTCGATACCGTTGAGGGCTTCCTTGGCGATGCGGATCATTCCCGGGCTCTTCGCGGCGATGCGCGCGGCGATCTCCAGGGCGGTGTCGCGCAGTTGCTCCTTGCTCACGATGCGTTCGATAAAGCCGTACTGCATGGCCACGCGGGCGCCGATCGTGTCGCCGGTGAAGAACAGGTAGCGCACCTTCTGCAGCGGGAACAGCCGTTGCAGATGGGCACCACCGCCCATGGCGCCACGGTCCACTTCAGGCAGGGCGAAGCTGGCACAGTCGGCGGCAACGACGATGTCCGCCGCGCCGGTGATGCCGATGCCGCCTCCCAGCACAAAGCCGTGCACCGCGACGATCACCGGCACCGGGCAACGGTGCACGGCCTTGAAGGTGGCGTAGTTGCCGGCGTTGACCGCGACGATGCGCTCGGGATGGGCGTCCAGTTCCTTGATATCGACCCCGGCACAGAAGCCACGGCCTTCGGCACGAATGACGACGACACGGACCTCGGGATCGACGCCAAGGCGCTCGATCTCATCGGCCAGGGCCTGCCATTCCAGGCTGTCGAGGGCATTGACCGGGGGTTTGGCGATCACCAGTTCGGCGATCCCCTGCTGCAAACGGGTGCTGAATGCCTGAGTCATAGCGGCTCCATAGTACTTATTGTATTAATTTCCGATTCAACGACGGCGCGTCGCGACAGCAGCGCCTCCAGGCACGCCTCGGCCTCGCGGGCGATGCCTTCGATCACCTGCTGGCAATCGAGCAGTTCGCCGATGGCCGCCGCCACCTGGCCGCTGGGCAGGATGCCTTGGTCGGGCAGGCCATCGACCATGGAACGCTGCAGCAGCACCGGCTGGTTGGCCGCCATGACCACCTCGGACAGCGCCGCCGGATCTTCGCGTACGGCACGCAAAAACACCGCCGCCATATGACCCAGGCTCATGCCGGTGTGCTGCTTCCACTGCCAGGCGCTGCCCAGGGCGATGCGCAGGCGGCCAAAGGGACCGGCCTGTTCCAGGCGATTGATAAAGGGGTTTTCGATCATCCGGTGGCGCATGCCGTCCACCGCCTTGCTGACCCGCACCTGCTGCGGATCGTTGACCTTGAGGTAGCGCTCAAGCGTCGCTGCTGGGGTCGGCGATTCCCGGGTCATGAGAAAGCGCGTGCCCATGGCGATACCCGCCGCCCCGGCCGCCAGCGCCGAGGCCAGGCCGCGTCCGGTGGAAAAACCGCCGGCGGCGATCACCGGCACGCGTACCGCGTCCAGCACCTGGGGCAAGAGGATCGAGCTGGGCACGCCACCGGTATGCCCGCCGCCCTCACCGCCCTGAATGGTGATCAGGTCGGCGCCCAGTTGCTCGGCCTTGAGCGCGTGCTTGAGCGCGCCCACCGTGGGAATGCACAGCACATTGGCCGCCTTGAAGCGGGCAATGGTCTTCTGGTCCGGACCGCGACCGTAGCTCACCGCCCGCAGCCGGTAGGCGATGGCCAGGTCGACGCATTGCGCGGCGTTGTCCTGGAACATATGGAAATTCAGGCCGAAGTTGCTGCCACCGGTGGCCTCGATCACCTTGCGGATCTCGCCTTCCAGCTCGGCGGCCGGGATGGTCGCCCCGGCCAGGAAGCCAAAACCACCGGCGCGGGTGCTGGCGGTGACCAGCCCGGCATCGGCGACCCAGCCCATGGCGGTCTGCACGATCGGGTAGCGGCAGCCCAGGGCCGTCGTCAAGGGTGTAGCCAGCCAGCCGCTCATGCGCCCTCGCCTCCGGCGGCGGCCGCCTGCTTGTTGGCCTGGGCCATGCCCTTGGCATCGAAGCCGCCGAGCTTGTCGCCGGACAACAGCTCGTTGTGGGCATGGGCGAAATGGTGCCAGGCAAAGGCCGCGTCCATGGCACTGCGCTTGCCCTGCAGGTCCTCGACGTGATTGATCGCCTGCTTGGTCAGGGCCAGGCCCATGCGTGGCTGGCGGGCGATGCTGGCGGCCATGGCATAGGTCGCCGCCTCCAGCTCGTCGCGCGCCACCACGCGGTTGAGCATGCCCATCTGGTAAGCACGGGCCGCACTCATGCGCTCGCCGCAGAACAGGAATTCCTTGGCGATACGCGGGTTCAGCTCATAGGGATGGGCGAAGTACTCGACCCCCGGAATGCCCATGCGCACCACCGGGTCCTGGAAGAAGGCGTCCTCGCTGGCGACGATCAGGTCGCAGACCCAGGCCAGCATCAACCCGCCGGCCACGCAGGCGCCCTGGACCATGGCGATGGTCGGCTTGGGCAGTTCGCGCCAGCGCCGGCACATGCCCAGGTACACCTCCTGTTCGCGGGCGTACAACTGCTCGGCCCCGGGCTTGTTGGTGTGGTCCCACCACAGATGGGCACGGGGGAAGGATTTGTCGATATCCCGACCGGGCGTACCGATATCGTGCCCCGCCGAGAAATGCCGGCCGTTGCCACGCAGGACGATGACCTTGACCGCATCGTCGTCCACCGCCCGGCGCAGGGCGGCGTCGAGGGCGTAGGTCATCTGCGAGTTCTGCGCGTTGTTGAAGTTGGGCCGGTTCAGGGTGACGCTGGCGATGCCCTCGGCGACGCTGTAGAGCACCGGGGTATCGGTCTCGTAGGCCGACTGGTCGTGGCGGACGACGAATTCGCTGTCGTGGTTGTGCATGCTCGCGCTCCTCGTCTCAGGCGGCCCGGATGCCGGGCGGATTGCCTTTCAGCGCACTGGCGCGCAGGCCGTGGGGGTCGAGACGGCGAATGATCGCCAGTTGCTCGGCCGTTGGCCGGGCGGTTTCGCCCAGGTCCGGCGCCTGGAGCAGCGGGAAGCCGGTGTTGTCCTGGACCTGCTCGAAACTCACCCCCGGATGCAGGCTGCGCACCCGCGCGGCGCGGTCCGGGCCGTCGTAGTCCATGACACACAGGTCAGTGACCACCCGGCGGATATCCATCAGGTCGCGGCGCGCCCCTTCTGGCCAGCGTTCGGCCTTGAAGCCGACGCCGGAGACCATGTCCACCTCGCCGCTGACGAACACCCGGGTGTTGTGGCTGGGGACGAAGAACGAATTGAGGTGGTTGATGCTGTTGCCCGGCAGGCCGCGCACGCCGAGCATGGCGATCTTCGGCTGCTGGTAGTCGCCGACGCAGGACAGGTTGGTCTGGCCCCAGCGATCGACCTGTGTCGGCCCGATCATGGCGTGGCGGCGACCGCCCCAGACGCACTCGAAGACCCGTTCGAAAGACAGGTAGCCCGAGTAGCGCGGCTGCTCCGTGCGGGCGCCGAGGGGCACCGGTTCCTCGACCAGGAAGGCTTCGCTGTCGGTCATCAGCAGCTCCGGGCTATGGCTGAGCTTGGCCAGGCTGGCGCCCAGGCGCGGAATCACCCCGAGGCCCGAGGCAATGACCTCGCCATTGCCGCGCCAGGCCTCGGAGGCGGCGACGATCAGCAGTTCGGCGAGGGTGAAATCACAGGTGGTGGGCATACTTCGCTCCTCATAACGCTCGATTTGGTGCGCGCGCCCCCTGTGGGAGCTGGCTTGCCAGCGATTGCAGTGGTGAATTCACCAAAGTCATCGCTGGCAAGCCAGCTCCCACAGGGACCGCAGTGCGATCTCAGAAAACCGGCAACGGCAAGCCGCCCATGCGCTCGGCCCCACCGTTCTGCGTCTGGTACGCAAGCTCGCCGCCGGCCACGTAGGTCTCGACATAGCGCTGCCAACCGCCCTCCTCGCCGGCACTGGCGACGTAGCCCTTGAGGTGTTCCAGGTCCCAGCCGTAATCGCTCGGGCAGGAGGTCGGGTGGGCACCCAGCGGCGCATGGATCACACCGCTGACCAGGTAGCGCTCGAAGGTGTTGCCGCGCGCCTGCTCGGCGGTCAGGGACAGGCGCTCCTCGATCTCCTCGCAGGACACGAAGCACTCCCGCGCGGCCCGGGCGAACAGATGGTCGAAGTACGGATCGGGGCCGGTCACCAGGCAGTTGCCCAGTCGATCGGCCACATTCACATGGAGGAAGGCCATATCCAGGTTCAACGCCGGCATGGCCAGCAATACCTCGCCATCGGCGTAGGGCGAGCGGATTTCCTTGATCTCCGGGTTGAGCCGGGCCACATCGGTGGCCAGGCCGCAGCGGGTCGGCAGGAATGGCAGGCGCATGCCGGCGGCGCGCAGGCCCCACTGGAACATGCCCTCGTCCAGTTCCATCAGTTCCAGTTCGCCGGCCTCGCGGGCCTTGCGGTAATAGGGCTCCAGCGGAATGGCATCGAGGGTGGCGAAACCGAACACCAGCTTGCGCACCTTGCCGGCCGCGCAGAGCATGCCGACCTCCGGGCCGCCATAGGCGACCACGGTCAGGTCCTTGACTGGCGAACGAAGGATCTCGCGCACCAGCGCCATCGGCTTGCGCCGCGGCCCCCAGCCACCGAAACCGATGGTCATGCCGTCACGCAGGCGGGCCACCGCCTCGGCGGCCGTCAGTTGCTTGTTCATCGTTCAGGCTCCTTGCTGGCCAACGGAAAAGTCATGGCCCCAGATGCTGACCCGGGTGAACTCGAAGGCAGAATGCTCGGCCCAGTCCACCTGCAGGCCGCCATAGCCGTACTCCAGGTCGAAGCCGGACGGGGTCTGCATGTAGAAGCTGGTCATGCGGTCGTTGAGGTGCTGGCCAAGGGTGGCGGAGAGCTTCACGCCATGGGCCTGGTGGCGGTCATGGGCGCGACCGACTTCGGTCATCGAGTCGACTTCCACCATCACGTGCACGCAACCGGATGGCACCGGGTACTCGGCCAGGGCCAGGCTGTGATGACGGGCATTGGCGCAGTGCAGGAAGTGGATGCGGATCGGCGGTGCCGACGGGTCCGGGCGGAAATTGAAGATGTCCGACAGGCCGAAGCCGAGCACATCGCGGGCGAAGGCCAGGGTCGCGTCGAAGTTGGGCGCCGGCAGCACGGTGTGGCCCAGGCCCATGTCACCGGTGATAAAGCGCGGCACGCCCTGGGGTGAAACGAATGGCTGGCAATCGGAACGGTGGCCCCAGCTCAGCTCATGGCGGTTGCCGGAAGGGTCGCTCAACAGCGCCAGCGCCTGTACGCCACGCTGTTCGATCTGCTCGGCACTGCCGGCCTGCCATTCCACGCCATGGGCGTCCAGGTGTTCGAGCGCGGCGGCGAATGCCTGCTCCGAGGCCAGCTCCCAGCCCGAGGCCTGGTAGCTGGCGGAGCTGCCTTCGACCACCAGCATGCGAAACGGCCGCTCGTCCATCTTCACGTACAGCCCGCCATGGGGCGCCGCTGCCGTTTGCATGCCGAGCACGTCCTCGGCGTAGCGCTGCCACTGGCCGGGGTTTTCGCTCTGCGCGACGAAATAGCCCAACCCACGAATCTCGATCATGCCCCTGTTCCTCGATGGCTGAATGCGGTGTCGAGGTCATTGTGCAAACAGGGGCCAGGGGCATCATCGTCCGTTGAGACTACGCGATTGGCGTGGATGCCAGGTGTTCGGGACTAGTCCGTTTCAATGATTCAAGGGCTCTGCTGGCAATCCTAGACTGGCGCATCTACCGAGACACAGAGACGCCCTCATGGAGTTCGCCCTTAGCGAAGAACAATTGATGATCCGCGACAGCGCCGAGCGCTTTCTCGCCCAGGCCAGCGACTCGCAGGCGGTGCGCGCTGCCATGGCGCGTGAAGATGACTACGACCCTGAACTGTGGCGGCGCATCGGCCAGGAGCTGTACTGGCCGGCGCTGCTGGTACCGGAGGCCTGCGGCGGCATGGGCCTGGGCTTTGTCGAACTGGCCCTGTTGCTGGAGCAATGCGGGCGCTATCTGCTCGGCTCGCCGCTGTTCGCCACCAGTTGCCTGGCGACGCCGGCGCTGCTGCTCGCGGAAAATGCGCAGTTGCGAGAACACTGGTTGGGTGCAATCGCTGCCGGAGAGGTCCGGGCGACCCTGGCCTTTTCCGCCGACGGCGGGATGGATGCAACCAGCGTGCAGGCGACGGTGCGCCGCGAAGCGGGAGGTCATGTCCTCAATGGCGGCTATGCACTGGTGCTTGACGGCGCCCTGGCCGACCTGCTGATCGTCGCCGCGCGCACGCCGGACAGTTGCGGCGAAGCAGGCATCAGCCTGTTCGCCCTGCCTGCTGGCACGCCCGGAGTGGTCCGTCGTGCCCTCCCCACCCTCGACCAGACCCGACGTCTGGCCCGTGTCGAACTGCACGATGTCCACCTCGACGACCGTTGCCTGCTCGGCCACGGCTGGCCGCTGCTGCGCGATGTGCTGGACCTCGCGGCCATCGGCCTGGCGGCCGAGCAGACCGGTGCGGCCCAGCAGAGTCTCGACCTGACCCTGACCTATATCGGCGAACGCCGACAGTTCAACCGCAGCATCGCCAGCTTCCAGGCCATCAAGCACCGCTGCGCCGACATGATGCTGCAGGTGGAATGTGCCCGTTCGGCGGCCTGGTATGCCGCCTGCATTGCCGCCGAGCGCCTTGCCGGCACGGCAGGCAGCGAGCTGGAAATGGCTGCGGCGACTGCGAAGATCCACGCCAGCGAAGCGTTTTTTCACTGTGCTGCCGAGTCGATCCAATTGCATGGCGGCGTCGGTTTCACCTGGGAGTACGACCCGCACCTGTATTTCAAGCGGGCCCGGGCCGCCGAGCAGATGCTGGGTACCCCGGCGTGGCATGCCGAGCGCCTGGCGACGCGATTGCTGGATATCTGACAGCGTGACTCCACTGTAGGAGCTGGCTTGCCTGCGATGGAGCGCGTAGCGGTCCCAAAACCATCCCGCACGATCTCTGGTGGTGCGACGTTTCAGATTCACCGTGCCTGGTCGTTCGCCTTTATCCAGAGGTTCGGTGTGTCAGGATTTGGGACCGCTACGCGCTCCATCGCAGGCAAGCCAGCTCCTACAGGGAATCTGCACCAGTCCTAATAGGGAGCATTGCTATGAAAATCGGCTTCAGCAGCACCGACGAAACCTTCCGCACCGAAGTCGCCCAATGGCTCCGCGAACACCTGTGTGGCCCCTTCGAGTCCCTGCGCTTTCGCGGCGGCCCCGGTGACGAACACAGCTTCCCGACAGAACGCAAGGCCTGGGAGCGCGAGCTGGCCAGCGGCGGCTGGACCGGCATCGGCTGGAGCCGTGAGCACGGCGGCCGCGGCCTGAGCATCAGCCAGCAGGTGATCTTCCACGAGGAATACGCCCGCGCCGGCGGTCCCGGACGCATGGGCCATATCGGCGAAGGCCTGCTCGGCCCGACCCTGGCCGCCTTCGGCACGGCGGAACAGCAACGGCGCCTGCTGCCGGGCATCCTCGCCGGCACCGAGTTCTGGTGCCAGGGCTATTCCGAACCGGGCGCCGGCTCCGACCTGGCCAATGTGCAGACCCGAGCCCGCCTTGACGACAGTGGCGAACACTGGCTGATCAGCGGCCAGAAAGTCTGGACTTCCCTGGCCCACGAGGCCGACTGGTGCTTTGTCCTGGCGCGCACCGAACCCGGCAGCAGCGGCCACCGCGGCCTGTCGTTCCTGCTGGTGCCGATGCGCCAGGACGGCATTCGCGTCCAGCCGATCCGCCAGTTGACCGGGACCAGCGAGTTCAACGAAGTGTTCTTCGACCAGGCACGGACCCCGGCCGCCAACCTGCTCGGCGCCCCCGGCGACGGCTGGAAGATCGCCATGGCCCTGCTCGGCTTCGAGCGCGGCGTCTCCACCCTGGGCCAGCAGATGCTGTTCCACAACGAGCTGGAGGAAGTCATGCGTCTCGCCAGGGCCAACGGCGCCAGCCGCGACCCGCTGCTGCGCCAACGCATCGCCCGGGCCTGGGCCGGCCTGCGGGTGCTGCGCTACAACTCGCTGCGCATGCTCTCCGGCTCGCAGGACGGGCAACTGCCTCGCGAAGCGATGATCTACAAGCTGGCCTGGTCCACCTGGCATGCCGAGCTGGGCAAGCTGGCCATGGACGTGCTCGGCCCCCTGGGGGAAATCCTCGACGGCGCTCCCTACGAGCTGAACCGCTTGCAGTCGCTGTTCCTGTTTGCCCGCTCGGACATGATCTACGGCGGCAGCAATGAAATTCAGCGCAATGTCATTGCCGAGCGGGCGCTGGGGATGCCGCGGGAGGCGCGGGTTGTGGCCAACTGAGGCAATGGCAGTGGTATCTCAGATCTTTTGATTCGTGGTGGCCGCAGGGTGTCTGTCGGGGGACCGGATCAGGGCTGACAGGTGCATGCCGGTGTTTTTCCGGCGCTCTCAAGATCTGCGCTGGTCTAATGACCCCGGACACCTCAATGGGTGAAAATCCCCCCACTGAGGAGTACCCGATGAGCCGTAAGTACAGAAAGTTCGACACCGAGTTCAAGCTC